>Ga0302185_10000608_pt1 | contig 27254 bp, 16 predicted proteins | sample II_Bog_E1_1_FD_200231 | JGI IMG/M metagenome (GOLD analysis project Ga0302185, IMG submission 200231) | Peat permafrost microbial communities from Stordalen Mire near Abisko, Sweden - II_Bog_E1_2 | ecosystem: Environmental > Terrestrial > Soil > Wetlands > Peat | place: Sweden: Abisko... | reverse complement strand
ATTGAAGACTTGAAAATATAATTATGACTTGTTTTGTTGTTGGTTTATTGCAAGTTAATGATAAGTTTCATTCATTAAGCATTTTGGTTATAGCAAATGCCTAATTCATACACTCTCATTTCATAAATTGTTTAATCAAATCGAAATATTCTTCCAAATCAGTAACTAGTTCAATCAACCACTGTTTAGCTGTTAAAAATAACAATATCGTAGAAGAAATATTACCTATTTAAATTTAACATTGTTTTGATTTAATTTTAAAATAATTGGTTGTTATAATATTATCACAACAATGTTGAGTCAATTATATATAATCGCCAACTCAATAGCAGTAGGACTGCCCCATTACCAGCAGACAAGGCCAAGCCCAAACAACCATTTTCTGCAATTTAATTATATTTTTTTACTCGATAAATGATAATTTAAATTTATAGAATCAATACTCAATGCTCGGGATAAAAATTGTAGGGAAGACTGGAAAAGTAAAGTTATGCCTCGGAGTTACTGTTTGAAGAGAAGCTATGCTTTTTGCAAATACGTAGCTACTGGTATATTGTCGCTTAAATTTAATATAAATTAAAATATGAATTCGTAATCAAGCCCTAATTTTTTTTTCCTACCCTCTGATTGCGCTTATATGCCCACTATGCACTCACCCGCCTTCCAATCTGATGAAACCCTCATCCAGTTGATGAACCAGAACCAAGGTCTCTTGTAATAAAATTTTACACTTCGTTCTGAAATCGAGAAAGTATTGAGAGAAAAAACTATCCTCTGGCAGTAAAATTACAATTTACGTCACAAAAAAGCTTGCCCAAGTACTCAATCAAAACGTAAATACAGTAAGCGTCGAAGTTGGCTTTAGAAAAAATATAGGTGTGCCCATGAATCCTGTCATAACAGTTATTCTTCAAAAATAGCCCTGAACCTGCACATTCGAAAGCACCACGACTAGAATGCTGTTGAATGATGATATTTGCGCATTCTTTTCCTTAAATTTATTTAATGTGTTTACTAATATCAGTTTTATTATCAAGAGTATATTGCAATTTATAAGCCTTGATGATGGACTTACATACTACTGAAAAAAAATGATTACAATAAAGCAATACTGCAAAGACAGAAGTAGAAATCAATATTTGCTAACGAAAAAGAAGGAAATTGAGATTTAATCATAAATTTATTTATAGAATTATTGAATTTTACATGTATTTTAGAATTAATGGTATAATCAGCGAGTTAATCATAAATATCATGATTTGTTGGTCTCTACCATTATGCTAATCAAATTTTCATAGCAACACTCCACGTCAACGATCTCACCATCGAATTTATAGGTTTAGTGAGCAAATGCTTAGGTTTAGCCAAATAATTTGAAAGTGTTATCTTTAAAGACTACTACTGTGAATCGTCGGCTTGATTTAATAAATTGGATGGTGTCAAGTTATCCATATTCATTTGTTATATCGATAGGAGTTTCATAAAAGTCAATAAATTTATTAGAAAAAGAACGACCATTACCCCAAGCCAACACTCGTTTATCTCTAGTAATAGCTACGGTATGATCAAAGGATGAACTAATAAAATTAAGGCCGCTTCTGACTTACTTAGGGTTAATGATATCTGGAATGGAATGCTAAGAAGGATCGAGAAGAGGCCCACAGCCTAAATATTTACAATCTCCCCATCCATATAGAACTCCCTATTGATTAAGAGCTAGATAAAACTGGTTGCCTGATTAAATTTGTGTTATATGACCCTGAATTAGCTGTTTACTAAATTAAATACTCATTACCTAACTCTATAAGGGTTTGAAGATTTGTAGAGGAGATTGCACGAAGTAAAGTTTATAGTAGTGTCAAATCTGTCCTGAATTGGATAAGGAGTCACTTCCACTTGATTTAAACCCCATCTGTATAGATTACCCGTTTCGTCCAAAGCAAAAGAAGCCCCGCACTCAGATGCCTTTATATCAATGATGAAGGGGCTGCTACTATTAGTAAATTTAGTGATTTATCTTGGGTTCATATTTTATCCATCCATGTTAAAATGTCCCAAGCCTAACTGGCCAAAGTGATTGAAACCCATACTCCAAATGCTGCCAAATCTGCTAAGCATCAGGAAATACCCCATCCCACACGAAACTTTCCGAATTTGTTTGTTTGAGAGAAGTAGTACAGGGGATTCAATTTTAATGTTTTAGTTGAGCTTAGTTTATAACAGAATATCATCTTCATTTTATTCTTTAGCTTTGGAATCATCTTAGCTTAGACAATACATCTCACCCCAACCTGCGCAGTCCCCTTTGGTGTCGCAAAGAATTGCACCATTGCCGACTGATAAATTGGTTCCTACTAAATTTATCTTCTTGAATTGATTATCTGTCGACTCGCAGTCAATTAGTAATCCAGATTGACTTTCTCCTAACATATAGATAGAGTTATTGTGAAAAACTTTTTCATATTTACCTGGTACTCGCAGGTCATTGAAGATAACTATACTCTAGGTACTTTTGGTAAAACCAGCAGCATTCCAAGTGTAAATTTAATAAATGATCTTTCCGTATGCATATGGCTCCAATTCAACAGAGATTTGCTTTACTTCATCAATGATGTTTATAGTCTTTTCATATTTGCCCTATCCCTCCTGACAACGAATAAATATCCCTTCCAGCCTGTTGTCTTTCCCCCAACGAGGCAAGTCGATTTTATAGTTATAGCATTGTTTTTGCAAATTAATTCCCTCGAACACAAGTTCCCTGATGTCCCTAGGAGGTTCCAATTAATGTTAAGGCTCAACATAGACATATTAAATTTTTTTATTGATCTCTTCCTATTGAATAATTAAAGGATTTAAGCGATGATCATTCTTTTTTACGATTATAACATCCTTGAACTAATCATTGTCACATAGGTTGTACCTATTTATGATTGCAGCTTCATGTTTTTCTACCATTTCTGTCAAAATAATTTTCAATTAATCTCGAATACTATGAAGTACAATTTCTCTAACTTTATCTTTTAAATTGAAATCTTGAAGTATTTTTGAATAGTAATTATTGTTTTTGGTTAGATAATCTTGTATTTTAAGTTCAACTATTTTATACTCTGCATTAGTTCGTTATATCTCCTATTAATTGAAAGTTGATATAGCTTCATTTCTTCTAACTTTCACTTCAAATAAATGTCCAACCAAAAGCTCAATTTCCCCGAACACATCCTTGAAATTGTTGGGCAGTCTGTACTTTTCAAGATATTTCTCAATAGCAGGGCATTGACGATATATTAAAAGTTGTTTTTCATTACCCATATAGAGTGATTCATGGACATAAGAGATATCAGGATAAAATTCATCGATTAGCTTCTTGCATATCTAAAAAATAAAGGCATTGAGTTTAATTTTGGGAGTCTATGATTTTTTCAGGTTGTTATTACGGTTATTTTTGTTTTTGTTTTGCTTTTCTCCTTCTACTTTCTTTGTCTCCATTTTTGGTTTTTCAGCAGATTCAATTGATCTTTCATTATTTTTACTTTGGTAAGACGGTTATTTTTGTTAGGGCTTTTTTTCAATTTTGACTTATAGTTTCTCTATGTTTTGACTGTTTTTCTAATTGACTCCTATTTAGACCTTGCCTGATTGATTGGTGTCAATTGTATTTTTATTCACCTAAAAAGGTACTAATATACAAACTTTCTCTTTTTCAGTCGCAAGCTGCTTGAGCTCTCCTTTCCAAAAAACTGTCAATGCAGATTCATCCATGGAGTTGAGGGTCTCATCAAACCTTACATTTCTCCAAGTATTCTTAAAATCCTCCCACTTATCAATGCTGTTTTTAAGATTAAAGTAGGTTCTACGCCTGCTAGAGCTTTGGGCTTCAGATGGCTGAGGTTCAGGTAGATCTGCTTACATTATAATTATAATTGACTTCAAATCGCCTATATATTTATGATTATCATAAAAGAGCAATTATTCAGTCAATTAATTCCTCATATAAAATTAACAGTGTCATTCCTTTTGATCATATATTAAATAGAAATTGAAAAATCCTCATTCAAACAAGCCAATGGTGGAATTTTAAATAAACCCCAAACAAGATCCTGCTAAAACCCTAACTTTTGTTGTTTGATTAGATTATTTCTTTTGGATCAACCCTTGTGGAAACAAATATTGATAAATAACCGCATTTGACGCATCTGTACATATAAACTTTAGAAATAGCTTAAAATAAGTTTAAATATTTTAGATATATGGAAGGGTAGTTTAAAATTTCCCAGGGCTCGTATAAGTTCTTAACTCATCTCAAGAGCTTCCTCGAATCAGCTGGAATGACTATACATGAATTCTTCGATAATTTTCAAACAATCAACCATAACCAGCTCAGTCCACTCTAGTTCTTTCGCATAGTTTCCCTCCTCAATATGGAGGCTTATAGCACATTTAATCCACAACAGGCTTTCGCTGAATTTTCTCAACACAATGTAACAATTGACATAAAATATTTTGTCAAATTGTTTACAGGATACGGGCATATGCTTGTATAACGCAATGGTAGCCAAGAAAGATCTGCAGAAGACCAGATAAGATTAAACATCGCTAAGGTTGGAATTCACAAATTGGCTAAGTTTATGAAATAACATAAAAATCCATTGGGGTTGCTAACTGAATTTGATGAGGATAAAAATGGTGCGCTTAGCAAAACAGAATTTTCCTCTTTCTTGCTGGCAACCGATATTAAAGAATTCAACAACAAGAATATTCGCAAGATAGTCATTCAAAATATCTACAAATATTTTCCAAAATTAATTATTCCTATAAATTAGTTTGCTGTTGTATTTAAGATTGGAGAAAAGTATCAACCACCAATAAACATTCCTAAAATAAATCCAGTTATTCCCTCTTCACCTAAAAACATATCTCCTTTTAAAAAAGAAAACTCTAATGAAGCCAAGCATAATGATCCTTTCGCTAAAAAGAAGGAAAGTCCCTATCCTGATCCTAGAAATATCATTCCTGTAAATAAAGAGCATTCTCGCGAAAAGAATAACGATCCTTTCGCTAAGAAGAAGGAAAGTCCCTTTCTGGATCCTAAAAATATCTCCCCCTAAAAGAATCATCTATAGATTTAGAAAAAATAGTCTTTGGAAATGATCAACAATAACAAAGGAAATTATCCCAATGCTATTAACTACTATCGATTTTTCGATCCCAGTCCTTCCGAATGCTAGGTTATGCACATCCTTTAAGATTTGTTAAGTCAAAATAAAAAATACACTGATAAGAACAATCCAGCCATCAAAGAAGGAGTATATACACCCTCCTCAGAGATTTTCAACTCGAAGAAATATTTTCTGTTTCAAATGGCGTCTTCAGTAATGATGAGAGAGAAAAGTAGGATAGGAATAGCTCGCTAAATATAACCCAAGGACATTATTCAAGGCCAAGTGGGTGATTGCTATTTTCTGAGCAGTATTGCCTCTATTGTTTCGATCTATGCTGAGATAATTGCAAACTGTTTTGTATTTGATATAAATCCTGCAAACTGTTATGGTGTCAAACTGTTTATTGATGGTGAATGGAAAATAATAATCACAGATGACCGTTTTCCATGCAAAGATAACCGAGTTCTTTTCGCTAAGCCGCATAATAGTTAAATATGGGTACTTCTACTTGAGAAATGTTGGGCTAAAGTCTTTGGAAGTTACAAGGCCATCGAAGCAGGTAGCTCGAAGGAAGGATTTACAGCATTAACAGGAGCGCCATGTGAACTTATTTCTCATTAAAAAGAAGAACAGCAAACTTAATTAATCACAAAGTTAGAGCAAGCTCAAACTAACCGGTATGTAGCAACAATGAGTGGATCAGAGTATCTGGAGTCTTTGGGCAAAAGGGGAGAATAATAACTAGGACTTATAAGCGGTCATGCTTATTCCCTACTAAAGATCATTAAATTCAATGATTAAACCTTAGTGAAACTGAGGAATCCTTGGGGTAAAACAATATGGAAAGGCAGTTGGTCATTTTCATCTTCTCAATGGACGAAACCATTACGTGATAAGTATAACTACAACAACAATCCTGATGATGGTTCTTTCTATATGCATTGGCGGGATTTTTGCCGTTATTTTGGTGAAGTGGTTATTTGCAAGATAAATCCAACTTATGTGCATGAATCCATCCGAGTAAAAACAAATAAAAGAAAGTCTGCTTATATTAAAATGCATGTGAAAAGCGCTGGGCATTATATTGTATCAATTTATCAATAAAATAAAAGAAAGTTTATTAACATGCAAAACTATGAATATTCACTATCAAGGCTCATTATTCTCCAGAAGAGAGGCAATTAATATCATTATATTGGAGCTAAATCTTTATCACAGTCGCAGGTCTGCAGTGTTGATGTGAAATTGGAAGAAGGAGATTATATTCTTAGTGCTAAAGTTAATTGGAGGCATTGGAACGATCACTAATTAGTTGTTACGTCGTATGGCGTGGATAATACTGAATTATCACTCGTTAATCGATCAATTGCTCCTGTCTTTAAGTAAAATTTAATCCGATCCTACGTTCACCAATTTCATGGTACAGGGAAAGTAAAAAATTACGATAAATATAAGTTCAATGCTACTTGTGAAACAAATTTTAGCATAGATACTGGCATAGGTTACCTACATTTTGTCAATAATAGCGCCTAGGGTTTTGAATCAGTTCAAGAGATGAACATAAAAGGTATAAAAATAATAAAACCATAAACATTACCCTTGCGTTTTACCGTGACTGCTAAATATGAAAAAATAGTCGGATTCTTTGTTAGTGCTGCAGGATATGAGTATTCTGCCAGTGAGAAGATAAAATATTATTGATTTGAGATAGCCTTATTGAAGGAATAAATAATTTATTCAGAACGTTCTGTCGTTCATACTTCATTAATAGTAATATATGGTATGAATAGACCGCTTTGTTGAAATAATTTATCTTTAATATTTATTCCTTGAAATTAGATATTTATTTATGTTAAGCTTTTCTATTTTTTAACAATATAAAGATTTTTTTATGAAGCAAAATAGTTACTAAAAATTACTTTTACAGCCATATTTACTCAATTCATAACGATTCTCTCCTTTTCAGAAGGATTTGTAATTTTTTTGTAAGGACTGGACTACTTATTTTTAATCACATCATTTTAACATGGGAAGAAAGCGTATAAAAGGTTGCAAGTATAACCGAGTTACCCAACAACAGAAATATATTTTCCTCAAACTCTGCATTACCCAAGGGCAAACCATCCATGAGGTATCTTTGTTAACTATGCAGGCTGCTCACAACTCAGGCATCCATTACTCAACTGCAAAAACCATTCTCTTCTTCCATAAGAAGAAGCTCAAAAACTATACCACTTACATTGTCAATGACCCTGCTTTCGAAAACCTGAATAAGGTTTTTGTTCGAGCAACATGGAAAGATATTGCTTTGGATGAGACTGCCAAACCCATGGAAAAAACAAATATCCAACTGATTGTCAATTCAAAATGTGATGCCCAGGTTTCCTCCATCAAAACTGCATAGCTTCGAGAGGAATTGAGCCAAGAAAAGCAAAAGAATTCAGGTATGGAATATGTGAAACGGTAAGAAGATGATGCTTGGCTCTAGTTTTTTAAATTTGATGGAGAAAAAGCACTCACAATTGAAAACTATTAGAAAAATCCACAGTTTATTTTTGAAGAAAACAAGCAGATAAAAATTGAAGGGAATGTTTGATAAAAAATTAGCTATTAGTTTAATTAAAATCAATTATTGATGAAGGACAAATTGAAAGAAATTATTATTGCATTTTTATGAAAAGTTATGTTCGGTAGAGATTAGTAAATTTTTACTTGGATATAAGGGGGGATTATTAATTGTATGGAGAAAGATCACCTTTAAATTAGCGAGCCTCTCAATGATTTTGAAGGTAATATAGGAGTAACTTAAACTGAATCAGAGACAATCAATTCTGAGACCATTAAGTTTCTGAAAAAATTGTAAGGATAATGCCGAATAGTCCATTACAAATTTATAGAGATCAGTTATTTAAAGATCTCTCTCTTTATTATCCCAATTATACTCTCGATAATAGGTCTAGTCCTGCTGTTCCATTACAACACCCTCAGAGTCATCTGTTTTTTTACCAAACTTAAAAAACAAAATTCCAAATTATCATCACATATATATGTAAAAAGTTCTGATGGAATAGATCACATATGCAAAGTAAAGAAAGTAACAGTAAAAAATGAATAAAAATATTTATTTAAATTTGAGGAACTTACCTATTAAATATTTAATAATGAGCCCCTTCCCCTTGGGATTAAACTTTAGGAAGAAATTGGTGAATATATAAGCAATTAGTTTCTTAAAACAGGGCTTTGCGAGCAACAAATTAAGGATCATATATCCATATATGGAAAAAATGAACATTTAGTCAAAACTCCACCCTATCAAGAGTTCCTAATTTACTACTTGCTACATCCCCTTATGATAATCCAATACATTACATCTATACTGTATTTTTTTGAAGATACAGCTCTCTATGCTTATCTTCTACTTGGCTCCAGTCTAATAACCATTCATATTAACTATATTTTAATGAGAATATCTTATAACAAAATCAGAAAAATCGCAGAAAAAACCTTTAAAGTCAGAGTCATGAGAGGAGGTGTTCTAAAAGATATCAATAATGCTGATTTGGTCCCTGGAGATTTGTACTTTCCGGATGGATAAATTCCATGTGATTCAATCATATTAGCCAAGGACATTTTTGTCAATGAGGCAGGATTTACTGGAGAAAATATACCGATCGGCAAATTTGCTCTTTCATCAAAGGAAAAACTTTATGATTCTCACCATTGGGTTTATTAAGGCTCTGAAGTAATATCGAGAAAGTAAAATACCCTAGCTCTGGCTGTTACTACTGGCTACAGTAACCGAAAAGGTCAAATAATTCGTAAAATACTAAATCACTCACCCTCTTCACATTAGTTCTTCAAAAATATTATTTGGCTTGTAATATAGGTATTAATTGTTAACTTGACCCTCTATGGTATCTGCTACTCATACATGTTCCATGACGATATTATCAATAGAAAATTTATATACCTTCGGGTTGTAGACTTCATTATCAATAGTGTTCCTGCAGTGCTGCAAATGTATATCAATTTGCTTTATACTGTTAATTTGTTGAGACTCAATGCGAAAGGAATTATAGGCACTGAGTGTGAGAAAACCATTGAAGGATCTAGACTATAAACACTTTGCTTTGATAAAACTGGAACCCTTACATAAAATTCGGTTGATATTGAGGAGGTAATAATGCTTACTGAGAAGGAAAGAAACAAAATTGGGATTGATGAAGTTAAAAATAATGGAATTTTACATCGACTATTTGCTAGTTGTCATACAGTTCAAGTGATGAATGATCGCCTCCATGGGGACGAAATTGATCTTAAAATGTTTAACACTGCCAATGTTACCTTTAAAACCTGTAGTAATGACAAAGTTATTTACTAAATTATTGGAGAGTCATTCGAACTATAAGTTTGGAAGATTAATCAATTCTAATCAAAATTTCAATCCATGTCTGTATTGGTTAGAGAAAGGAAAAATGGTTCAATGTATGTTTTTGTCAAGGGATCTCCGGAAATGATTCATAATTGTTCAGTCCTTAAACATGAAAACTTTGGGCTATTGGTGAAGGAGCTTTCTCTTGAAGGATACAGAACTATTGCAATAGCATATAAGGAGATTCAAAGTTAACAATAGTTTCAATAATACTTAGTTTTAGATCGTGAAAAATATCTGTAAGGAATTACTTTAATTGGATTGACTACATTTACCAACAAAATTAAATGTGATGCAAAATAGCTCATTAATATCCTTCATTCGGCATAAATAAAGGTAAAATTGATAACAGGAGACAACATCTTCGTGGCAGTTCAAAATGCTCTTGTTCTGCACTTAGTGCCGGAATCATAGAGAATTATTGTGTTGTAAGGAAGTAAGGTCAATCAAGACGGAAGTATGAAAGCTATCTCTGTTAAAACAATTAATGGAGGCATGTTCTAGGAGTAAATATTCATTTAAAACATTGATTAAAAAAACTTGAGCAATTAGTATTTGGCAATGGACTTTTAATTCATCAAAAAGAAAGAGGAAATATTCTTAACATATGATTGTGTTGTCTTTGCCAGGGCAACTCCAGAAATGAAACGAGTTATTATTAAAAAGGAGAAGTAAAAACTTGATAGTTATTTCAAAAGCAGAAGCTGGAAAGATAGAACTTTTGGAGGACGCCTAAGGAAGGTAGGAATGGTAGGTGACGGTGCGAATGATTTAATGGCTCTTCGCTAGGCTAATATTGGCATAGGTATCAGTAACAGTGATGCAATTTACAGTGCCAATTTTTCCATTTAAAATCTGATGCAGATTGACATCATCCTTCGTGAGAGCAAGTGTGCTGAGAGAAAGTTAATATAGATGACTAATTTTAATAATTTGATCTACAGCTGGACTGTAATATTTTTCATCTTTTTTACACCTGAAGCAACTATCTTATCCTTTATTCAGCAAATTATCCGTAACTTTATCTGCATATACCCTGTTACTATTTTTTTAGGATTGACCCCTCCCGCTGAAAAACTAACTAAATACAGTCCTTCCTCCAATATGATTGGTCTATAAAACCAGTTAATATATTGGGGTGTTTGGCTAATAAATAGTGGAGGCATAGCTATAGCATTTCTTAACTATAAATAATCGAATGATTTTTAACCCAACCCAGATAAATCTCAAATCAATCTTGTTACCAAGACCAGCACTGTTCTCTTCTTGATGTCAATTTTTATCGCTGGTTTACTGCCTATCAGTCTATCAGAAAGTAATCCCTGGAAGTTACGGATATGGAAGAATGTGCCACTTTTTATATTTGTTGTCTTAGATTTCCTGTTTGTAACTGTAGTGTTCTTCAATACTAAGTATTTCACGTCAATAGATATTTTAGAGATAGATATAAAAGAATCTCTACAATTTTATTTAACAGCTTTGGCGACAGTTGTCCTAAGCATTACTTACAGCACTATCATCAAGCAAACGAAGCTTTATCGCAAACAGTACGAGTTTGGAAAAGTAAAACCCAACTTAAAGTTAAAACAATTAACGCATTCCATCTGATAATAGTTTCATTTAACAAAAATACATATATTTTTAATTCGATCCTAAGTTAATAAAAATAAATATAAATAAATATTCTTATTTCCTTACTTAATATTTAAGTTAAAAATAAATTTCATATGATCATCAACACACATTTGACCAATCATTACACAGATGGGCTGCATCACCTTCAATATCAACATATTGAGGAGGTTGTTGTCTTACTCACCAAGTCATTTTTGAAGAACAATAAAATATGGTCTAAGTTCCCGCTTTCAAAGTAGTAACTCGAGATATTCTTTCGATAGGTTTTGATTGATCATCTTCAGCTTTAAGAGCGCGCTCAGCAATATACAAATAAGGATTTCCACGTTAACATGGTTCACATCGAATAATATAGATCTACGTCCTCAAAGGAAAGATCGTCTCTGTGCTTTTGCACTACGAAATCTAGCAGTACCGACTGAAGTGCAAACTCTCCAGCAAACCGCCTTCCATCGAACTCTTCCGTCGCCTATAAAAATATGGAAAATAACTGCTCAAAGGTGTTGATTTGGACAGTATGGAAAAAGGAAAATTTGTATATGCAAATTTTGGAGCCGCCGATGACGAAAATCTTCCATCAAAATATGTAAATAACACCCTTTTTGAATACTGTGCTTATCTTCGATCAAAGGGAATCAAAGGGATGATCGGAAGAACAAGCAATGTAAAAGCTAACGCACTCTATACAAAGTTGGGAGGAAAAGTCTTGAAGATCATTGAATTTAATGAAGAAGGGATTGTTGAGCCAATGTCCCTGATCTATATTGAGTTTGATAACCCAATTTTCAGCAAATTACTTAGAATGAGATAGGCAAATATTAATAATACTTTGATCTCTGCCAAACTGTGATTTATGAACATGAAAATTAATAGGATTTTAGTTAAAAGTATAGAAGCCTTATTTATACTATGCGGTAGCCTATAATTAGAATCAAAATCAATATTTAGCATACTTAGCAAAAATTCCTTATTTATGAACAAAAATTAAGGCAATGAGTTCGCAGACGGGATACACCACCTCGATTATCAACATGTTAAGGAGGTCGCTGCATTGCTCACCAAATCTTTTTTAAAAAACAATTAATTTTGGTCGAAGTGCCCACTTTCCAAGCAAGAGCTTGATATCTTCTTTCGATAGGTTTTGACTGAGCATCTTCACCTTTAAGAACGTGCCCAATAATACACAGACAAAAATTTTCACATTAACATGGTTTCTCTCCGATAATATAGATCTATATCCTCAAAGGGAAAATTGTCTCTGCGCTTTTGCATTACGAAATAGAACAGTATAGACTGAAATGCAAACTTGACAACAACCCACCTTCTCTCGATTTTTTCCGTCGTTTTGAAAGATACAAAAAATAACTGCTGAAAGACGTCGATTTGTCGAGCTTATAGAAGGGCCAGCATGTATACGGAAGTTATGGAGCAGCTGACGATTAAAATATTCCTCCAAAGTATATAAATTTAATTATTTTTGAATACTGTGCTCATCTTCGATCGAAAGGAATTAAAAGCATGATTTCAAAAACTAGCAATATAAAAGCCAACATCTTATTCTAAAAGCTGGGAGGTAAAGTTCTAAAAAAAATGTAATTTAAAGAAAATGGTACAATTGAGTCCCAATTTCTACTATTCTTCGACTTTTATAACCCAATTTTTAATAATTTGCTGAAGATGAGGCAAAGCACGGCCAAGACTAATTTGATTTGTCCCAAATTATGAAAATAAATGTTCAACTATTATTTAGAAACAAAGATGCAAAGAATGTAATAATTTTGCGCTATGGAATAACTTTTAATTATCATTAGATAAATATTTAGAAATAAATCTCTTATTTATGAGCAAAAGTTTAGGAAGTCACTACACAGACGGACTGCATCACCTCTAGTATCAACATATAGAGGAGGTCACTGAGTTGTTAACTAAAACATTTTTAAAAAATAATAAGATTTGGTCTAAGTTCCCGCTTTCCAAGTCGGAGTTAGTCACCTTCTTTAACTAAGTTTTAACTGATCATCTTCAGCTTTAGGAGCGCGCTCAGTAATACATGGGTGAGGATTTCCACGTTAACATGGTTCACATCGAATAATATAGATCTACGTCCTTAAAGGAAAGATCGTCTCTGTGCTTCTGCACTACGAAATCTAGCAGTATCGACTGAAGTGCAAACTCTCCAGCAAACCGCCTTCCATCGAACTCTTCCGTCGCCTATAAAAATATGGAAAATAACTGCTCAAAGGTGTTGATTTGGACAGCCTATAAAAGGGTCAGCATGTATACGGAAATTTTGGAGCCGCTGACGACGAAAATATTCCACCAAAGTATGTAAATTTAATAGTTTTTGAATACTGTGCTTATCTACGACAGAAAGGAATAAAAAGCATGATAGGAAGAACCAGCAATATAAAAGCAAACGTGTTATACTAAAAACTGGGAGGAAAAGTGCTAAAAATGATTGAATTTAAAGAAGATGGTATAATTGAGCCTATGTCCCTGCTTTACTTTGACTCTTATAACCCAACTTTCAATGATTTGTTGAAGACGAGATAAAGAAAAGCCTCATCTAATTTGATCTTCACTAAATTATGAGAATGAATACTTAATTTACTGCTATATACTTGAAAAATGAAGATAAACTAATCAGAAAAGAAATAGATTGATATTGATATTTGAATTATTAATTTGAATTAATTCATGGAATATAATTACATCCAATTTAAATCGTCTCATTGCTAATTCTTGTAATTAAAATCATCTTCATAAATGATGTTACCGTCGGGATATTAACAATTTATCTCATTTAACGCTTTCTTTAATTAAAAATACATTGAGATCTAATTAGTTTATAATAAAATATAGATTCATCTGATGGGCTGCTCACCTCTGGAAAGAACAAAGGCAAGAAAGAACTCAAATCCATAAATTACCCATGAATAACCTCATGACAAGAGCAGTAGAAAATAATGGCCAAATAGCGACAAGAACAAATCCATTACTACAAATTAAACAAAGTAAACTAATCCCAAAGTGGTTAAAAAATATTCAGTCATGGAAGATCTTCCATCTCAACTGCCATTCTAATCAATTCGCATCATACATTCCTCCATTTGATATATATGAGTGATGCAATATTATGAAACTCTTATCATTAAGCATGCATGCTTGAAAATATCAGAACTTTTAACTGAGATAGTTTCCAATTCAATGAATTGCAATTTTCTGGAAAAAGTCATTATTATGTATACAGAATTTAGATCCGGCTTACATTTTAACAAATTAATATTTGCTATCTTTAGACCGTTTTCAGTAAATAGATTGAGACGGTGTACTTCTACTATAAGAATCAACTTTGTAACAGAATTACAGAACAACGAATTATCAATGAGTGAGCATTACTGGGACTTAATAAAAACCTCCAGGGCCACTCTACAAAATAGTTTCATATAAAGTTAACGTAAATCAATCTTGCTCATGCTGTTGATATTTATGCAGCATATCCAGGAGCTCACATGCATGACTTTTTATCTTTTTCTTTTAAAATTACAGCTCTTGCAATCGAAATTCATAACTATCACGCATTTTAGCGAACTAAGATAAATTCGACTAGAAGTCAGATAACTGGCCTTCCAAGGATTATATCTTCAGTTGAGATAAACCATTATTTTTCTATAGCTCTGTTCTACAGCGCTGTTCTTCTTTTAGTTCTTAAAGTATGGCATTTTTGTCATCTGCTGCCTTCTAAATTTATTCTTTCTGTTCACTGATGATGCATTCAAGATCATACTTTTGTTGCTTAAATTAGAGTTTACATGCTCTCAAATCTGCTATCTATGCTATTAGTTTGATTCTTTCAGAGTTAAATTGCTACAGCAACTGCTTTTTGTTGAACTATTTGTCACAACGCATCGACTACATTTATTATTAAAGCTATGCTATCTTTATTTGTAAGATATTATTTTACTTTTGGATGGTTGACTTTTCGCCTTCAAATTTAAGGTCGATTACCTCTTGAAAACATAAATGTGATTTCTTTAACTCAGAGTTCACAAAATTATGTGTTGGTTTGTATGGAGAATACAAACAACTATTGAGGTTAAAGTCAACGTCTCGAATCTCCTCAAATCTAATGGAATTGATACAGCCCGATTATTTAGTTTATTATTTTTCAGCCCTCACTTTGAAATGATCTCGTAATGTTTTCCGATGGGTATTTTAAATGGTGGGAATTTCTCCCACCATCTCACAATTTTTATGTTAAAATAATAGAGATTTGCTTCGTTGCTTTTTCTTGTTCTGAGATGGCTTTTTAGGTGTGAAACATTTTACACACGACTTCTAAACTCCTATAAAAGATCTGTTCTCTTTATGGATGGCATCTTTCGGCTTTTTCTGTTTTACATTCTTTTTAGAGGAGGAATATTTATATTCTACTGGCAGCTTATTAGCATTCTTCGAGTTGATTACGAGCGAAATATTTTGTTTAGTCTTTTTCATGAGATTTAATATTAAAATTATAGATCAGCACAGTAAAATAATCAATTGTATTTTCATTATCACTGCTTTAACTTGGCTCTGGTCTAAATATCGATGGCAGCCAACTGCTGACTTGCACTGATCAACTGGATTACACTCATCATTTTTTTTATCGCAAAGAGCACAAAACCAATGGCTACTCCTACTAGATTTAGGGTGATTGCCCATGAGGGAAACTGCAGTTCTGCGGCGAAGGCATAGATATAGGCAGAGAGAAGAAAGATTTAATTGCCGGCTACCAATCCAAAGAGGACTTTTTTATTGTTATAGTAAATATTCAGTAGTTTCCACTATGACTTCGATTACTTGTGGTGTTATCCCTTTAACAGCGTCACGTACATTTGATACCAATGTGACACCAAATCTAGAACTATGTCAGACAGGAAAAGCCAACTCCATCCAGGATACAGACTTGAGAGGATAGCCAGCAGCACTGCATTTGATGCTCGATCGCATACCATGTCTAGCACAGCCCCGAATTTAGTAGACTGCTTAAAGTGACGAGCAGCCATTCCATCAAATGCATCAAGAGCTTGACTAAGGCCGTAGAAAATGACGGTGAGGATGGGATGACTAGTGTAGAGAGGAAAGATTGCAAAGAGGAATAGGAATCGGAAGTATCCAATGATGTTGGGGACAAAGAGGAAGACCATGAACTAAATCTGATTATTTAACTATAATTATTAAACTTTAAGATTCATAAAATCAACAAAAATTGATTTAAACGACATCTTTTCAACTCCAACACTTCAATTAAGTAATAACTAAAATATGTTTTCTACCTATTAATTGCTTCCTTATTCGTAATAAAATTTATCAAGAGAGTCGTTATGAGCGATATGAATGCACACTTTCGCAATATTCATTTGCAGACTTTGGTATAGTAAAATTAAGACCTGCGAAGACGTATTGCTAAACTCACTGAAATATAGGGGTATGTCTAACTGTTGGTTAACAAATTGGATTAAGCCGAGAGAAGATAGAAGCAAATTGGCAATGAAAACAGCTTGCTACGACAGCAGGCGAGAGAATTAGAGCTAAAGTTTGCTCAGAATTAGTCAATGCATGGTGAAGAAATGAGATATGTCTTTAGTCAACACGATCAATTATTAGATTAAAAAAACCAAGCGCTATTGGAGCTTAAAAGAATTACTTAAATGGAACAGGCAAGAACTCTTCAGCTGTAAACAGAGCTCAGAGCACAGCGGCAAGAGTCAATTCAATGGGAAAATGAACTAAAAGGACATAGACAAGCAGTCAAGCAACTTTAAGGAGAGTTAAAGGCTCAGCGCAATCATTAACAGCAATTGATCTCTTAGTATGAATCAGGGATGATTCAATGTAGAAGCAAAACATCTGAAATGGAGCAAGATCTTCAAATTCTTTATCAAAGTTTTTAGGAGGAGAAAGTCTGTCACTTGAAGACTAAAGAAAGTTGGATGTCAGAGATTGGGCAGTTTAAAGCTGTCTTAAAGGAAAAACAACAGCAAATAATCACCCTAGATCAACATATCAAAGAGCTCTAGGGAGCAGTGCTAAAACTTGAAGATTAAAATAATCTCCTCAATAATTACGGAAAACAGATGTAGTTAAAATACCAAAAAAGAGAAGAGGATAACGAGCAACAGCTCAACAATCTATAACAAAATTTTAGAAATAGAGAAGAGGAGAATATGTTACAGTTGCGAAACTTATAGCAAAACTTTAGAAATAGAGAAGATGAGAACAAACAAGCATTACTTGCGCTACAAGCAAATATCGAACAACTACGAATAGAGCTGCAGCTCCGCAAAAACGAAAACCTCAGTCAACAAGCTGTTTGCAATGCTCAAACAAAATAAATTTAATAGTTAAAGTTAATCATATCTCATGCTAAGGAAAATAATGAAACATACGTGACTGATAATCAGAGACTGATTTTCTTGCTTGAAGAGTCTGATCGTGAAAACGCATTTCTGAGAGAAAAGGTGCATGAAGTATAGGATTATGCCTCAAAATAAATTGAAAAGGCTAAGTTAGACAATCTCAAACTTAGAGAAGAGAACGGGGTTTTGAGCAAAAATAACAATGAGAGATAGAACTATCTGAGCACTAAGCTTGTTGAATTGAAAGAGGCTATTAACATTAGAAACAGTTTACAGCTGAATTTTGAAAAAGCTCAAGGATAACTTTCTCTGCTATCCGAGGAATGCAATGAACTACAGAAACAGTATTGTGAAGAGAAACAAAGGAATACATAGCTCTAAATTCAAAACAAATCCCTGTCCGATGCTAACAATTTGATCAAGAAAGAACTAATGACTATCGAAGAGTTAAACAATCGTCTGCAGAAACAAAGTCTATAAATATAGACATAGAATCACAACTTGACTCGATTGTTAAGTAACCCACGAGAGTTAAGCAAGGATTATGTTGATCAGATAGATAAGATGCTTAAAAATTTCCATTCATAAAGACAGGAGCAAGACAAAAGGCACTGGCTGGAGAAGGAGAAACTCAAAGAAATGTATGAGTTCGAATTCAAGCAGAAAGAAATGGAGTTTAGAAGACAAATTTCTTTACTGGAGGAATAAGTAAGTAGAAGAGGAAAGTTCTAGATTCTGATCTAGCGTAGTGCCGGAAGGCAAACTCCTTCGAAGATAAAGCGGTGATGTATAAACCTGTATTCATATTAGAAAATTATTACTAGCTAACGTGCCATTGATACATGTGTAAGCCGCATATTCTATAACTATAACTATTTTTATGATTAATCAATCACCAGCCATAAAGGACGAAATACTGAAAAGCTACATTGATTAAATATTCACACGGTATGACACGAACGGTGTGGGCAATTTAAATCCTAGTGAGATGACTAATTTCTTTAATGATCTATTCAAATCATTGAATATGGGATACACTATAAACCCTCAGCAATCTTTGTAAGTCATTAAGGCGGTGTACACCAACTATAGCGGCACTGTCACTCGCGATTAACTTTTCAACGCTTTCAAAATTTTGTTAGGCATGTATATTTCTATTTATGTAGTACAAATAATCCTGTTGGTTTGCAGCCGACCATGCCATTCAATAACTTCATGCCAATAATGGGTAATCCCGGGTACATGGGCATGCCGAACGGCTACCAAGCGGCTTATTTGCAACCACAGCAGGGACAAAATTACATGATCAGTCAACATTTATTGAGACAAGCCCAACAGCAACAACAGCAGCAGCAACAACAGCAACAACAAAATTATCAAGGCTTTACTCAAAATGGCAACAATAACTATCGTCGGTGATGCTCTGCTTTATTAATGAGATAATTTTTTCATAAATAATTAATTATGATTGGGACACTGCTCACTCATAAAATTCGTAAGGATCTTCTCCGGTAAAACAAGAAGATCAATCACAGATAGTATTTGAGTTCATTGCACCCTTTGCCAAAACTGAAGTATTGGGCAGGTTATCACAAGAAAAAACTTGTATTCTTTGCCTTAGTAGGCGCCCTGAGTTGGCACTATGATCTTTATAGATGGGCTTATAATTACATTCGCAGCATTAGGTCTCCAGCAGATTTTATCTCTCATTTAGTTCTCGGCACATAAAAAGTGGAAAAGACTATAATCGAGCAACAAGTAATAGGGTGGCCTTTTTCTGATTCAGCATTGTAAATGCTCACAAAAGTATATTACGAAACAGACAAAAATCTTATCTTTGGTCTGGGTAGGAATTACCTCTATCATGTGTATACCTCTATGGGCCTGTTGCAAAAAAAATAGTAAGAACGTCAGTTTTGGGTTAATGGGGGCTTCTATCGCAAACGCAACCAGCTTGTGTCTGGAGTAGGCTATAAATAATTCATGGAACTTTTCAATGAAGCATTTAAATCATTGAAAAAAACCAACCCTAGCCTCACGGAAGAGGAATTTCTTCAGCAATTCATGGAAATATTTATTTCTAAAGCTCCTCAAATTCAGCAGTGGGAGAAATAATTTGACCGTAAAAGACATTAGTAGTTTTTAAAGAGCCTCTTGATCGATAATGAAAAGAAGTCGGATGAAATTTGTTCTTTGATGAAAACAGACTTAGAAATCAGTGAGGAGGAAGTGGAAAACAAACTGATTGCAATGGGAATGAAGGGTATGGGAGTTAGGGACAAATGGTTGTACTGGCGCAACAGGGAGATCCTTTACTCGATTAGAGAGAGCGGACTACACCGAAGATTAAACTCAGCTGCAGTTGAGCTAAGTGATCGTCGCGATTTGTAGCGTAAACTCGCATTGATATAACAATAGTTGTCTCACATAGGTCAATAAAAATAAAATTTGAAGTAAAAATATAATTCTTTGTATGCTGAAGAGTTGATTTGATGTGTATATTAATTATTACAAGACTAATTTAATAACAGTTACCAAAAATATTGATTATTCTCTTATTTTATAGCCTTTGGAATTCTGTTACAGAGTCAATAGAAATATATGATAAATTTAAATCAATGGTGAACACAATCCATTTTTTGACTTCTAGATAATTTGTGTAATCTATAACGGTCCTCAGGACTCAGTTCATCCTCTATTTCACCATCAACAGATTATTATCCTGATTCTCCCTCTTATTCGCTGATAGTAGTCGAATTATTTTTAGCCTTCATCCAGCGATAAGGATTTAGGATGGTTTCTTTCCCGATTTATTTGAATAACAAATTTTTCCACTTAAATAAGTTAGGATCATCTTGATAGTTGAGTCCGATCACATAATTATAAAAATCTATAAAAAGAGATGGGAAGGAACATTTGAAATCTGTAAAATTGATATGAGTTTTTTCCTACAAATAATCTGCAGGGTCTGTGTCGCTGAGAAAATGACCCTGAGTATAGATATCCATAAGAATGTAACATATACTCTCTAGATCATCTTTGATATTGGCATCTAAATAATTTAATACTTTACTTAAACCTAAATGAGCTCCTCTCGAACAGAATTTACTATTCAAAGGTTTGCACTATTCATTTTTTTTCACAAGTTAAAACACATTGATTAAATAAAGCTCATTCTTGAGAGGTTTTTGATCAAAAATGATCTTCTATAAGTTCAAGCCCCGATAAACATAACCTAAGCTAAGATATCTTTCAATTAATTTGATCTTCATTAAGAATATCTTACCATCTGATACAAGAGCAAAAGAAAATCTTTCTATGAGATTTGATCTTTGATAACGGAAAACATAGCTTTAAGAGAAGGACCATATTTTTAATGAACTTAGACCATATATGCTTTATGTTATATCTTTTGTAGTCCCCTCCAAACAACTTGAGGACTAACATTGTTTCTGAGTTCCTCTTTTATTTTTTTTGAAAAATTGAATTAACTATCATTCTAAATTTCATATAACATACAGGCTTAATATAGATATTAACGTTTTTTTTAGCAATTATATCAACGCCTTAATAAAGTCCGTAGAGACTATACATCTTAGTCAAGCCCTTAAACATATATTTCTCGTCTATTATGACCTTAGGAGGTACTATCATAGTCTTATTTCTAAATGAGGAATTCCTTCTCATCTTATTCAACTATCTTTATTTAATTATAATTTAGAAGAAGAACAAAAAGGATTTATCTCTCTTAAAATCTGTTTAATCTATTCTATATTGAAAGCATGTTTAAAACGAGAAAATGATCCCTTTGATAGCAAAACTGATGCACTTGCACATTGCTTTTATTTACAAAGGCATGCTTCCTAATGGACTATAGTTGACATTATGTTTTAATGATTAAAATAACCGAAATCGATACCTCAGTATGGGTCAAACAAGAAGTAGTGCTTTGTTATTTTGCTATAGGCTAGAAATAGAACTTGATGTAACCCTGAAACTATTAATATTGTTTCAAAAATGGATATTTTTTTATTTTTTGATGAGTTTTTTTTGTTTGTTTGTTTGTTTGCATTTTAAACGTTAATATTTAAGGACTGTTAATAACCAAATAATTGGAAATTTATCTTCCTTCAATATAAGATCAATTAATATTAGCTTTAATTAGCTCTTTGAAGTTAATATTCTTTTCGATTATATATATATGGAAAAAATGGATCATAATTTAAAAATCATTGACAGTTTTTACACTACAAAGGGAAAATTACAAATTGCAATAGAAGCAAGATGAGCAAGACTATTATGATTCTCAATCACTGTTGAAATATTATTGCAACAGCAAAATATCATTATGGAAGAAATCAAATTTTAATATGTTTTATGATTATTTAGAGCTTATTTTGAAAAAAGAGGTTACCATCCACTATATTTATTAGTGGTAGGTCGTTCTCATTAGTCTTCGTTGGCCATTCAAATTGACCTTCCATTTTTGTAATTTTTAAATAAGAATTTTATATTAATTTTCATCGAAGGAAAATGATTTTTGACAATAATTAACAAAAATATAGTTTAGGGTTTATAAGGATCTAACAGCCATAATAATCTTACCATATTATAAATGAGATAATATTATAATTATAATAAATTGTATGAAGAGAAATTTTTCCATCAAAATGGATCAATTGAGCTTTTTAGTGAAAAAACGATATTCAAGTAAAATAAGTATCAAATAATAATAGCCTAAACTCTATTTTAATTTCACAGATTATAACATGGAGTTTGCATCTATAGATTCCATTTTTCATTTCATAGTATTTCTTTTGCCTATATGAAAGCATATTCTTTCTTTTCATAGCGAATATAGTTGTATTCAAATTTCTTAATTCAATATGATAAATTAATAAACGAGAAAAATATCTTGGGTGGGGTTTAGGACTAGTCTTGGACATATTAGTATCCAAAAAAATAATATAAATGAATATAAATCCTCAATTTGTAATAAAAGTTTATCTTTTCATGCATGATTTTAATCAAATCACTAACGATTCTTGATTAGATATAATCTAGGGATAGTTTCAATGCTCAAAACATTCGATTTCCGACAACCCCTACATTGAGAGATGTGGAACCAGATTTATGCATTGATTGCTTGATTTAATTATTCAAAAATGAAATAGAAAGCCTATGCTAATCTTTACAAACTTTTAATGGCTTACACAGATAGGATGATTTGCGAAATTAAAATGTTTATGAAACGAGCATATTTTAAGGGAAGAAGTTGGTAATGTGTATTAAATGATCTTGTTTTTTGAATGTTTTTCCATCTTCTTCGTAAATTCTTTTGAAACAATTATTGTTTAAGATTTGTATTTTAAAATGTTTCTAACGCTTATGAACGGTTTAATACAACGAGGCCGAACGAATTTTTCGATTATCTACATAACTTTTAATATACTTCTATCAGATGGTATCATTCGATTTGTCGAGTCATAATTTTATCTTCTGCGAGAGAGAGAGGAACTTATTTCTGTTCTGAAAGAAGGTCTATTGTGATGGAAAATAATTGAGGATAAGGGACGACTCCTTAGTTGATTGTTATTTTGTTTATAAGTTTTATTTTAGAATGTGATAGAGCGTTCATTCATCTTATCGATATATTTATTTTGATGAAATGTAAAAATAAAGAAATTGTTCAGTTAAAAAAGATAACTTTGCTTCCCTTTTTCTTGAAATCACTGAAAAGATAAATTATTAACTATTCATCAAAGGATTGATTTGCCAATTTTATTTTTGTTTTCTTAGATTAATAAAAATAAACAGATTAATCTTCGAGAATCACAAAATCTGTTTCGGCCTTAAAAACTAAGAACTAGAACCATCCCTCCATTATTAATCTAATCACCTACTACTTACATAAGAAAGAAAGATAAGATTTTTCACTTCGAGAAAATAGGAATCAAGACTTGCTTGGTTAAAACTAACTTAGTAATTGTTAATTCGCTTTTTCTGATAGAAAAAAAGAAAGGGAAGAAGTAACTGTGCTAAAAAGATGTTATTCAACCTCCACAAAACTTAACCTTTAATTTATATGGATCTCAATTGCTTCCCAATATGAGATTAGCATATCGCAGAAAAAATTATAATGTAGATAGATATATCGTTAATGAGGCAGCAATAAATTTTATAAAAGACTTTCGAAACCATCGGTTTTTTTATTGTCAAATCAAACAATAATTAGAATTTCAGATAGAAATCATATGATGTCTGCAGTGACCTTTCTCAAATAAAATTAATGAGCTTTTTCCTAAAGTTTACTGACGTTAATAACTCGGGATACTCTTCCATCATCTTCAGCATCGATTTAGGCTTTTTGGACTGTAGGCCTTCTTGAGGATTATGAACAAAGTTGCATCGGGAGCCGAATTTGCAATATTTGTGCTGGTGAAAGTTGCGGCACATCTTTTTTCTCAGAGTCGGTTGGTGCATCTCCAGTTATTCAAGACCATGCGCAAAGAAGCAGTTATCGCCATAGGGGCAATAACTCGTATCGGTGAAACTTCTGCAAAGCTCAAGTTTGCGTTTTTCTGGAGCCGTTGCTATTTTTTCATCATTCATAATCTAAGTTCTCATGATCAATACTGTATTATACGATACATCACATGATTATTGAAGAATAAGAGCTTACATATATCAAATTGTCTCTAATACTAAAGACGATAATGATGAAAAAGAATGACAAATCGTTTAAGGAATAGAAAATAAGATAGACTTAAATTGCAATTTATCTACTGATTATTGGTTTAGATTAGTTAAATTTTAAAATTGAATTCTGATTAAATCATTTTTCATTGAAAGAATAAGCAAATTTTTGTTTCTGAAAATACTACTTTTATCCAAAGTAGTGAATTTTATATGAATTGGAATTATTTCTTAAATGAAAATTAAAAAAACTGCTAACCCAAATTATATTTGCAAATTGTCTTTGGTTTAAGATTAATTCAAGGCAAAACAAAATAAATCTCATTAAAAATAGAAGCAGTTTGTTCAGAGAATCAAGTCCTCACATTTAAACTTTTGTTTCAGAAGCGCGCGGATGTTGTGGAGTGAAACTTTAGAAATTAATCCATTCTTTTATTCTAACTTGACTCTCAAACACATTCTACTGATAATACGAAAAAACAATGTTATTTTCTAGGTCAATGAAAAGTTTGCTTCCGCTTGATTTGCCTAAAAAAAGTTCATATATTTTGAATGCTTGAGCAGCTTGAATCAGGTACGTGTAGTTTCCCTCATATTTTCTTGCATTGAAAGAATGATATGATATTGTTCCCTCCGCATTATGCTTTAATCTCTCGAGTGAAACATAGAATCTTTAAGCGCTGAATTCAAAGACAATTTTCACCGTTTTCTCCTTGGTTTGTGTTTCCTTATGCCTAACAATGAGCCTCAATATATTGAGAAGATGTTCTGTTTCAAGATCAAACTAAACTTTTCGTTTGTCTGATGTCGCACATCCATTCAACCACGAATGATTCATAATGATTTCTGGATCATATTGTGGTTTGAAGATTTAATTTCGGTATCTAACAGTCGAAGTAGTAAGATTAAGACTACGAAAAGGCTATTAATTGACAAGGGATTTATCTTTATTAAGTGTGACTGTCACATTGCCCACTCCTTAATTTTATATCAGCTCGCAAAGAGAGGTGAGAAGTTTGTCTCCACTTTTGAATTCTATCACCAAAAGTTAGGTATCTAATTTTAATGTTGATTGATTGCAAAGGGAAACGCGTGGGTCGACAGCCAAAATAGCCTGGCAATTCTCAGAATTAACCAGGAAGCGAACTTGTTTCTAATTGATAAAATAGACCAAAAATATATCAGCTTTTTCCTTCCCTTGGAAAAGTATCCTTAGTAATGTGCTAAAGAGACCTTTCATGCATCTCAGCCCTTTGATGACGAGTTCTATTTCTAATTTCATATATTATTAATACACTGAAATCAATCAAAATTATTTGTAAATTGATCATTACTATCAGTAACCACATATTTTATAGGACATTTCACTGCTGATTTGAAAATCAGAAATGATGATTATAAGGTGTATTTATTTTACTGTATTGGTAATAATAAAATTATCAGATGAGCAAAGAAAAGATAGCTTCTGATTTCGAGAAAATGTTTAGCACTCAAGAAGCTTTCCGCAGAAATAAACGATATTACGATATACTCAAAGTCAGTGAATAACAACATCTAGAAGAGAAGAGGAGGAGAAAACCAGATATCTTTCGGAAGAATACCACTTCCACCAAAATAGAAGAAACTTTCCAAAGCGCGAAAAAAGAGACCAAAATCAAAGTGAATGAAAATATCAATAAATTTAAATTCAGATTGTCTTTCTATAATAGTCAAAAAAATCCTGAAGCATAATCGAATGACTATAGAGACACAAGTCGGAACGGGTCTGACTCTAGCAGTCCTAAAAAGTATATAAATAAAGATTAAGCATAAAAGGCGTGCCACACGACAAACTACTGTCCAGATAAAACCTGTATAATCTTGAAAATAAGCCGTGCCAAGATGAAAGACAATTCAACAATTTTTACATCAAAACAAACGATCTGTCCCAAACTCCAAGTATAAGAAATTACTCTCCTCGCAACCTTAACATTGCCCTTGAGCATATGACAGGTCAATTAAATTATATTTAGATCTATATTATGATTCAAAATAAAAATACGAGGAACTTTACTTCGACAATAGGACCAATTCTTGTTTGTTTCATCTGAAAAAACAGAACACTGAAAAGGGACGATATTTTTTTCAACCGAGAAGATAAGAAAATAATCCTGCCTCTGAATTAAAACCTTAGAATGTCGCAAAGAGTTTTAGTGTAGCTAATCCCTATAAGCCAAATAAAATTCTTAATTTTTATCGAATAAATGGAAGATAACTTCCCTCTAATTTTGATCAACGTTTTCTCAGCGTCAACAAAAATTTCTATAAAAGTCAAGATGGTCGCCTGATAAAACCATAAATTAGTTTTGTTGCCCGCAAATACAAGTAATAACTTCTTTAACGCGATAAATAAGAAATCAGACAATCAAAACGTCCATATTTTTAACGTAATGAATTATGTGATTAATCCTATTTCAAGCAGGAAAGAAAAAAATGAATGAATGTCATATGATTAATTTCTATAATAATAATTTAATTGTTCTTGGCAAAAGATTATATTAGTTGTTATCACTCTTCTAATTCAACGGGCTTATCGAATACTTTTATTAAAGTGCGAGTTTGGATTGATCTCGACTTTGGCTATTAAAGTGGTTCTTATCTATGAGCTTAGGTGACTTTGCTGATTACTTATGTCAAAATGCCCAATGTCCATATTCCTTACATATATCTGCCATCAGGGTATTGAATATTACCCATTCCATGTCTAAATAACAGAATCAATACTTTAAGTCATTATGAAAAGAGCCCTCATAGATACAGCGGTTACTCCAAGCATATTTACCCTTCCCTTATTTTTTATCTTTTTAGAATTATCCTAGATAAATTTCGCTATTCTATCCGCCTGATTGCCATCTTCCACGTCCATGCTTGTATCCTCCACTAAAATACCCA
>Ga0302185_10000606_pt1 | contig 27292 bp, 24 predicted proteins | sample II_Bog_E1_1_FD_200231 | JGI IMG/M metagenome (GOLD analysis project Ga0302185, IMG submission 200231) | Peat permafrost microbial communities from Stordalen Mire near Abisko, Sweden - II_Bog_E1_2 | ecosystem: Environmental > Terrestrial > Soil > Wetlands > Peat | place: Sweden: Abisko... | reverse complement strand
GACTTGTTTGCTGCCCTGTTCCGTAAGTTCCTTCAAAGCCGCATGTAACAAAATACCACTACCCAAGTCATCGACGAAATTTTGATTGCTTTTAATTTCAGACAGAGCGTCCAACTGTCTTTGTTGGGTTGTCAGAGCTAATTTCAGTAACGAGCTTTTAACATCCTCACGTTCCGCATAATATTTATTCTCAATCCTTTGTCGTTCATTAAGGATTGCCTTACTATCATTTTCTATTACTAAAGTCTTCCTTTTTTCTAAGTAAATTGACAATCTGATAGCAGAGAATAACACCCAATTAAGAATCAAGAAGTATATAAACCAACTGTTTGCAAATGCGCCCTGAAATATAATTAAAGGACTTAGGTTTACACTTATGACGCCAATGGCGTCATGTTGTAAAAGTGACTGCCATTTTTTCATAATGGGTAATGATTTAACATCAAGAAACAAAGAACATTTTGCCTACTCTCCCAATGAATCTAGCAGCTTAGTTTTGACGTCTTAAATTTATTATCTAAGCTGTTAGCAACGCCCGCGCAGACGATTTAATTAAAAATCTAGGGATTTCTGCGTCCTCAGGTTCAAGAAATGAACGTACTTTCTTGAATACCATAAACATACGAGTTTTTTATATTAATCAAAAGATATTTTATTAAAAATTATTTTTTATTTGAAATTTAGTTTGAAATGGCTAAAATTTCTTTGATTTTTTCATTTTCGTCCCTCATTCAGGTGCCAGTTTGCAGCGCGGCCCCAAAAGGTGGCGTACTAGTGACTCAGCCATGTGTTTTCATTTATCCGTTGCATAACAAACTTTTCGCTCCAAGTCATGGGTTGCCTTGGCCTGCTTGCCTTGCCGCCGTGGACATAGTCTACTGATTAGCAACGCGCCCAGTCTTTGCCTACCTTTCAGCATACCTAAAAAGTCACAGCTGCTTTTACGTTTTAGCCCATCCCTTAAATACTTAAATACGCGCCAGGTAAGGGGCCCCGCTCTTAAGGATGGAAATTGCATTTTCAGCAAGTTCTTCAGTCAGGCCAACTGAAGAACTTGTTAGCACCAGGTTATTCTTAATGCTGCCGGGCAAGTCATTTAATAATTTATCGTCATCTATAATTACGAATTGCTCACCGGGGATGTGATCAACATCGTACCAATTTAAAATTTCATCTTTACGGTTGGAATGCAGGTTATCGCCCGGCAAACGATTGATATTTTTCGCCTGGATACCGCGCGATTTGAAAATATCACGCCATTGAGAAATGTTGTACCCCGACTTATGTGACGTGGTTAACAAGAGCGATGCGTTAGTCTCCGTAATAATTTTTTGAAGCGCTTTTGCCGACTTTGAACTGAACACGGGAAACCCATCTTCAAGAAAATCAGGCTTTTTCCATGAGTTAGCAGGAACCAGTACGCCATCTATGTCTAACAATATCAACATTATACAAATTTACAAAATTTGTTCAACCCAACGTTATTTGTCGCCGCCATTGTTGGAGTTGTCACTATAGGTGTTCGGAAGAATTGTTTTGCATGGTAAAATCCAAAAAAGCCCAATGTCATGCCGAACTTGTTTCGGCACCCCATCAGGACGGTATGCGATATACAGGTGTGCTACATGCATATCGCAGACCGGCAAGCCTGAATATCCTGTGGGATGCCGAAATAAATTCGGCACGACATGGCTTTCGCAATTCCCCGCCCGGTCAAGCGTCTTTCGCTTGACCGCAAACAATTTTGAGTATCCACACTCAAGAGTCTAAATGAGCTCATTTAAAAACGATAATTTCGGTATTAACCTATATTCAGCAGCCCATATAGTTCAGCTGTATTCACCACGCCGTCAAAGTTCATCGTTTTTAAATGTTTCTCACCGCTGTGGGAAGCCTGAAATTTCGAACGCCTATACCTGTAGTTTGCACCTTTAATTTAAACTCCGCTGCAACGAAAAAACAGAAAATCGACTGACGCTACTTTGTCACTGACAAAATCTTGTCAGTACTAAGTTGTTAATTATCAGCCGTGTAGCGCTTAGTAGCAGGTTGTAGCATGTGTAGCGCTACGCTACAAATTTCACAAATACCCGTAGTTTGACCGTCCCCTGCGGGGACAGGACAGCGCAGAGGAAGGAATAATATCGAATGCCGAATAATGAAGTTTTAAATTAGGCGTTCGATATTCGACATTCATTATTCGATATTAATTTCTTTTACTTTCTTGTGCTCCCGACGAGATTCGAACTCATATCGATGGTACCGGAAACCATAATTCTATCCATTGAACTACGGAAGCATTTATAAATGCAAATATATAATTTCTATGTTTAAGGAATTGTATTTATAAAGAATGATTTTATACCGTAATTTTAAACCGGCATTTCAACCAATTATTCCAATGATTAAAAAACTGATACCAACCGCCCTGTTGATTTTTATCTGCTGTTTTTCCTGCCTGGCACAGGGCGAAAAACAAATTGAAATAAGCACCGAACATTCCAGCCTGATATTTTCAGTCGGGCAAAACGGCAAATTATACCAGCGTTATTTTGGGAGCAAATTAAATTCAACAAGTACACTTCCCGCGCAACTGCACGAAGCCTTTATTCCTTCAGGTACGGATAATCTTTTTGAACCTGCCATTCGGATGATCCATGGCGACGGCAACCCCTCGCTTGAGTTAAAGTTCAGTGATTTCAACGTGGTAAAGGACGGTGACGATGTTTCGACAACCTCTATTTTATTAAAAGACCCTGTTTATCCTGTTGAAGTTACCCTGCACATCGCCGCTTACTACAAAGAAGACATTATAAAAGAATGGACAGAAATCAGGAATAACGAAGATAAACCGGTCACCCTGACAGACTTTGCCTCAGCCATGCTCCACTTTGACGCGAATAAATATGTGTTGACGCAGTTTCATGGGAATTGGGCCAAAGAAATGCAATTGCAGCAAAGTGAGCTAACCAGCGGCATTAAAATAATCGATTCCAAACTGGGCACTCGGGAAAATATTTTTCAGTCGCCTTTGTTTTTTCTTTCCTTAAATAAAGCATCCGATGAAAACACAGGTGATCTCATCGCCGGTACGCTGGCCTGGACAGGCAATTTCCAGTTTAAGTTTGAAGTCGATGAGCAAAACTCACTCCGCTTAATTGCTGGTATAAACCCTTTTGCCTCCGCGTTCGCTTTACAGCCCGGAAAGTCGTTTACCACACCTGCATTTATAATTACCTACAGCGATCACGGCAGGGGACAAGCCAGCCGTAGTCTTCATGACTGGGCCCGGAATTATGGTATCCTTGATGGCAAGGGCACCCGCTTAACGCTGTTAAATAATTGGGAAACTACCTATTTTGATTTTAACGATGCCAAATTATCTGGTTTGTTTGAAGATGCTTCGAAATTAGGTGTGGATATGTTTTTACTGGATGATGGCTGGTTCGGTAATAAATATCCGCGCAACAATGACCGGGCCGGGTTGGGTGACTGGCAGCCTATGAAGTCAAAACTCCCGGATGGGATTGCCCATTTGGTTAAGGATGCTGGGGCAAAGGGCGTAAAATTCGGTATCTGGATAGAGCCGGAAATGGTCAACCCGAAAAGTGAACTTTACGAACAGCACCCGGATTGGGTATTAAAACTACCAAACCGTCCCGAAGATTATTCCCGCAACCAACTGGTGCTTGATTTGATTAATCCGAAAGTCCAGGATTTTGTTTTTCATGTTGTCGATGACCTGTTTACTCAAAATCCCGGCCTGGCCTATATAAAATGGGATTGCAACCGTATGATGACCAATGCTTATTCCCCTTATTTAAAAAATGACCAGTCTACGCTCTTTATTGATTATACACGTAGTTTATATAAGGTGCTTGACCGCATCAGGGCGAAATATCCGAACGTGCCGATGATGGATTGTTCTGGCGGTGGTGGCCGTACGGACTATGGTATGCTGAAATACTTTACCGAATTTTGGCCAAGCGACGATACCGAGCCATTTGAAAGGGTTTATATTCAATGGGGATATTCTTACTTTTTTCCGTCGCTGGCAATATGTAACCATATAACTTCCTGGGGAAAAGAATCTTTAAAATTTAAAACGGATGTTGCCATGATGGGGAAAATGGGTTACGATTTAAATATTTCCCATCTAAGTCCCGATGAATTAAGTTTTAGCCAACATGCAGTTAAAGAATACAAACGCCTAAGCCCGGTGATCTGGCAGGGTGATTTGTACCGGCTGATTTCGCCATATGATGAAAACAGGGCGGTAGTAATGTACGTGGACAAAAATAAAGCAAAGGCCGTATTAATGGCCTATAACTTGCATACCCGTTTCCGGGAGGAATTTTTACCAGTGAAATTGCAGGGTTTAGAACCATCAAAACAATATATAGTGAACGAGATAAACCTGATGCCGGGTAAATATTCATCATTTGCTGCCAATGGTAAAACTTACTCTGGCGAATACCTGATGAAAATTGGATTTAATGTATCCACCAGCGAGGAACTCAGCAGCGCGGTTTTTGAAATAAACGAACAATAAACCGACAGTTTTGTATTTACAGTTAAAAGAATTAAACACTTGTTAATTTGGCGGCCCAAAAGGATTTGAAATTAATCGTCGGCAAATATTAAAAAAAATCAATTTTACCGGTATTTTAAAATGCTTAAACGAAACTTTACTTTAATTGTACTCATTTTTATAAATATTTATTTGATGGCGCAACCAATTCCTAAAGTTTCATGCGGCACAATAAAACGGCTGGAAAATTTTCCTTCAAAATTTGTGGATGCACGAAATGTTGATGTATGGCTTCCGGAAGGTTACAGCGCAAGTAAAAAATATGCGGTATTATACATGCACGACGGCCAAATGCTTTTTGACAGTACCACGACCTGGAACAAAACGGAATGGGGTGTGGACGAGACTATGTGTAAACTATTATTCTCGAAAAAAATAAGGGATTGCATTGTCGTGGGTATTTGGAATACAAATAAACGGCACCCGGAGTATTTTCCTCAAAAAGCTTTTTATGGCATGAGCGAAGCAAATCAACAAACGATATTAGCTGTTGGAGCAGATAAAAACGCGCCACTGTTAGGCAAGGGACCGGTATCAGATAATTACCTTAAATTTTTGGTATTCGAACTAAAACCATTTATCGATGCCCAATTCAGTACACTAACAGACCAGCAAAACACGTTTATAGCGGGTTCCAGTATGGGCGGCCTTATTTCCATGTACGCCATTTGCGAATACCCCGGAGTGTTTGGCGGTGCGGCCTGTTTATCAACGCATTGGCCCGGTATATTTACAACGGTGGATAACCCGGTACCAGCCGCGTTTATTGATTATTTAAAGACACATCTGCCATCGCCTCAAAATCATAAAATATATTTTGATTACGGCAGTAAAACATTGGATGCCCAGTATAAACCTTATCAACTGCAAGCCGACAGCATTATGATGGCCGACGGGTATACAGAAGCCAACTGGGTTACCCGCGAATTTCCCGGGGCCGATCATTCCGAAAAATCATGGAACAGAAGGTTGGGTATACCACTTTTGTTTTTATTGGGGAAATAATAGTAGGGTAGAGATCAAAAGTAAATGTGCGTTTCGTCACTTAAATCAGCGGCGGTAATTTTACCTTTAGCTCGTTAAGAAAGAACTTAACATTGAAGGAATTTTGTTTATTTTGTTACCTGATAAACTAAGAAATGATCAAGACCGTTTTTATTACGAGCACCGAACCTCATAGCGGAAAGTCAATTATATCAATCGGCCTCATAAATATGCTTTTAGGCAAGGCACAAAAAATAGGCTATTTTAAACCGATTATCAGTCAAAGTCAACCTCAAAAAAAGGATGGTCATATAGATACTATCCTAAGTTATTTTGGTTTGCCGATGAATTATGAAGATACCTATGCATTCACCTGGCAGGAAGCGATGCGCCAGATGGAAACCGAAAAACAGGGGGAAATGCTGGATACGATTATCCATAAATTTAAATACCTGGAGGGAAAATATGATTTTACAGTTGTTGAAGGCACTGATTATGAGGGCGAAGGCGCTGCATTTGAATTTGAAATAAACGCGCAGATCGCGAAAAATTTGCTTGCGCCGGTAATTATAGTTATTCCGGGCGAAGATAAAACAACATCGCAGGTAGTAAACGGTGTGCTCACCGCCATTCATAATTTTGATGCGCGTGAAGTGCAGGTATTGGCAGTTGTAGCCAATAAAATAAATCCCGAACATGTAAGGGATATAGAAGACCTGTTAAAAGCGCAACTTCCGTCAGAAATATTGCTAACTGTAATTCCGGAAGACAGGGGGCTTAAGAGCCCTACGATGAAGGAAATTTATGAAAAGTTAAATGGAAAGTTACTGTTCGGAAAAGAACACCTGTCAAATCACGCCGACCATTTTGTGACAGGCGCGATGCAGGTGCCTAATTTCCTAAACTATATCAAAGAAAATGTACTGATTCTTACTCCCGGCGACCGGGGCGATATCATCATCAGTGCGCTGCAAGCTAATTTGTCCACCAGTTATCCCAAAATTGCCGGAATTATCCTGACCGCCGGTTATGAACCTGAAGAACCTATTTTGAGGCTTATAAATGGTTTGCAAACCGTTGTTCCGATTATCGCCGTTAAAAACGGGACCTTTGAAACCAGCAATGAAGTGGGCGCGATAAGGTCAAAGATTACGCCCGACAACACAAAAAAAATACAACTGGCGATCGACACATTCAACAAATACATCGACATTGCCGGGCTTGATAAGCAGTTCGTGACTTTTAAACCTTCGGGCATTACGCCAAGAATGTTCCAATATCAATTAATGGAATGGGCCAAAAGTGCTAAAAAACACATTGTATTGGCAGAGGGGACCGATGAAAGAATACTGAAGGCTACCGGCCGCCTGGTTAGTCAGGGAATTGTTGACATTACTTTGCTCGGCAAGGCTGAGGAGATACAAGCCATAATAAAGCGGCAGAATATTAACCTGGATCTCAGCAAAGTGAAGATAATTTATCCCCCCGATGCTGTAAAATATGACGATTATGTAAATACACTTTATGAATTACGAAAAAGTAAAAATGTAACGCTGGAAATGGCGCGCGACCTCATGACGGATGCAGCTTATTTTGGTACGATGATGGTGTACAAAGGCGATGCCGACGGAATGGTATCGGGCGCCGTTAATACAACGCTGCACACTATACGGCCTGCTTTACAATTTATAAAGACTAAGCCCGGCATATCGTTAGTTTCATCTGTATTTTTTATGTGCCTGCCGGACAGGGTTTCCGTGTTTGGGGATTGTGCCGTAAACCCAAACCCAACAGCTGAGCAATTGGCAGAAATAGCGATCTCATCTGCCGACAGCAGTAAGCGTTTCGGCATTGAACCAAGGGTAGCTATGTTATCCTATTCATCTGGTACATCGGGAGAAGGAGAGGATGTAGACAAAGTGCGCAAAGCGACAGAAATAGTAAGAGAGAAGCGTCCGGACATAAAAGTTGAGGGACCTATACAATATGACGCTGCGGTAGACCCGGTTATAGGTCAAAGTAAACTGCCCGGATCGGAAGTTGCAGGCCGCGCAAGTGTACTGATATTTCCGGATTTGAATACCGGAAACAATACCTATAAAGCCGTACAAAGGGAAACTGGGGCGTTGGCCATAGGCCCAATGCTTCAGGGCCTGAAAAAACCGGTTAATGACCTGAGCAGGGGCTGTACAGTTGATGATGTTTTTAACACGGTGATTATAACCGCGATACAATGCCAGGACAAATAATAAATCATTGATAAAAATCCTTAAATGAACATTTTCGTAATAAATTCTGGCAGTAGTTCTATCAAATACCAATTATTCCAAATGCCTTCGTCGAAACCCTTGTGTGCCGGTTTAGTAGAGCGTATTGGGATGGACAATGCAAAAATTACCCACAAGACGTTTATAAATGGCAAAGAAAGAACATTAACGTACACCCGCGAAATTCAAGATCATGAGATTGGGTTAAATAATGTCAATTCATTGCTTACGGATAAGAGAGTTGGCGTTATAAAAAATACGGAAGATATTAAAGCGGTTGGTCATCGTGTTGTGCATGGAGGGGAAGCATTTACAGAACCTACTATAGTGACACCGGAAGTAATGGAAAAACTAAAACTTACTTTTCAACTGGCGCCGCTTCATAATCCTTCCAGCTACCGGGGAATTGAGGTTGCTGAGAAGATTTTTCATGATGCTAAGCAAGTGATTGTTTTTGATACAGCTTTTCATCAAACTATGCCGGCAAAAGCTTTCCGGTATGCAATCCCTAATTCTTTTTATAAGGAAGAGAATATAAGGGTATATGGTTTTCATGGCACCAGCCATAAGTATATAACAGGGCAGGCCGCTGAGTATTTCAAAAAAACAGACTTAAAATTAATCAGCATTCATTTGGGTAACGGTTGCAGCATGGCTGCAGTTAAGAATGGAAAATGTATAGATACAAGTATGGGTTTTGGCCCTTTGAGCGGGCTTATTATGGGGACGCGTTCCGGCGATATTGATCCTACGGTTGTTTTTTATTTGGTTAACACTCTTGGTTATGATATAAATAAGATAAGTGATTTATTAAATAAACAAAGCGGCATGCTTGGGTTAACCGGATTTAGTGACATGCGGGATATTTCTAAAGCGATTAAAGAGGGTAATGCTGAGGCGAAATTGGCTTACGATATGTACGCTTACAGGATCAAAAAATTTATAGGCTCCTATGCTGCTGTATTAAACGGACTTGACGCGGTTATTTTTACCGCAGGAGTGGGTGAAAATGATACGCTAACCAGGGAATTGGTTTGCAGGGACATGGAATACCTGGGCCTGGACATAGATATTGAGAAAAACATTTTAAGGGAAAGCGGAATCAGGGAAATAAATAACGACGGTTCGAAAGTCAAAATACTAATTATCCCTACCAACGAAGAATTGGAAATTGCAAATCAGTGCTACGGACTGTTGAAAAAAAATATCGAATAATGAATTTCGAATAACGAAGTAAATTGTCTGTTAATTGATTCACATACATGCTATTTTCACGATGACTTTTCAATTTAAAATTCAACTTAAAAACATAACCCATCCGCCTGTATGGCGTAGGCTTTTAGTTCCTGTCCAGTATGACTTTGTCAAATTTCACCTTCCGGATTTGGCAGCCGCCCGGTAAAAAGGAAACCATATGAAGATGGAGAATATTATGAGTATATAAAAGCTGGCAAAACTAAACTAACAGAAATATTTAAAGAGGAAGGCCAAAAGTTTACCTATATCTATGATTTTTAGGATGGTTGGGAACATAAAATCACCCTAGAAAAAATAATCTCAGACAAAACATTAAAGGCAGATTGTACAGCCGGCAAAGGGGCTTGTCCGCCAGAGGACTGCGGCGGCCCGTGGGGCTATGCTAACCTGATCGAAGTTTTAAAAGACCCCGCAAACCCGGAGCACAATGATATGAAAGAATGGCTGGGTTTAGAGGACGGTGAGGAATGGGATGTTAATAGCTTTGGCCTGGAAGAAACAAGCGCCATTGTGCGATCAATTTGACTATCAACATATTACGGGAGACTTCCGAAGTTTTTAAAACTTCGGAAGTCTGATGCCTCTTGATTCTTTCCCCTACACATTAAACCTGAAGTGCATAACATCCCCATCCTGCACGATATAGGTTTTGCCTTCAATGCCGAGTTTGCCGTTTTCTTTAATGACAGCTTCCGAGCCGTTGAACTTTACAAAATCTTCGTATTTTATAACTTCGGCACGGATAAATCCTTTTTCAAAATCAGAATGGATCACACCTGCCGCTTGTGGGGCGGTAAATCCTTTGGTGATCGTCCAGGCCCGCACTTCCTGTACGCCGGCGGTAAAATAAGTGGCCAGGTTAAGCAATTTATAGGCTGCTTTTATCAGTTTATTTACGCCGGATTCTGCAAGCCCCAGATCATCTAAAAACAGCTGGCGTTCTTCATAAGTTTCCAGTTGGGCAATTTCCGATTCTATTTGTGCCGATATGATCAGTACTTCTGCATTTTCGTCTTTTACGGCAGCCTTTACCTGTTCAACATAAGCATTCCCGGTATTAACGGAGCCTTCATCGACGTTGCAAACATACATAACCGGTTTTGCAGTAAGCAGCCAAATGTCGGCAATGTATTCTTTATCCTCTTCGGTAACTGGCGCGGTACGTGCGGATTTTCCTGAAAGCAAATGGTTCTTATAAACCGTTAAAACATCGAAAGTTTTCTTTGCTTCCTTATCGCCCCCTGTTTTGGCCATTTTCTCAACCTTGGATATTTTTTTCTCTATCGAATCCAGGTCCTTGAGTTGCAGTTCGGTGTCGATGATCTCTTTATCGCGGATTGGGTTTACCGATCCGTCAACGTGGATCACATTGTCGTTATCAAAACAGCGTAAAACATGGATAATGGCATTTGTTGAACGTATGTTCGCTAAAAACTGGTTACCCAATCCTTCTCCTTTGCTGGCCCCTTTTACCAGGCCTGCTATGTCAACAATTTCAATAACATTTGGCACCACGTTTTTGGGCTTCACTATTTCCGTCAGCTTTGTTAAACGTTCATCCGGAACAGTGATTACCCCAACATTGGGCTCTATCGTGCAAAAAGGAAAATTTGCCGCCTGTGCCTTAGCATTTGACAAGCAATTAAAAAGTGTCGATTTACCCACGTTTGGCAAACCTACTATACCACATTGTAGTCCCATTTATTAGTTGATTAAGTTCATTAGGTTGAATTGTTGACTTAGTTTTATAATTGACGGGCTAACAACCTGATCAACCAATCCACTTAATCAACCGTTCACTTAAAAATCGCGCAAAGATAAAAGAAAATATGGCCTGTAATTTTAAAAATTGAAATGTTAACAAGGAAATCGCATTTAAAAAAAGGAGACTCCACTTGAGCCGTTAAAATATTATCTTATATTCAATAAACAGGTGTATATCACCTTTTTCAATTTGTTCAAAAAATTATAAGTTTATATCTTAGAAGTAATTAAATCGAAAATAATAAAACCTCTAATTATGGAAACAAACGAAAATTTTGGACAAACCAATTCATCAGGCGGCTTAGTTTTGACCTTGGAAGCTCAAAACTATTTACGCGAATCAGGAAAATGGGCTTATTTTTTAGGTATACTGGGCTTTATTGGCACAGGTTTAATACTGCTGGCGGCATTGTCTGTAAGCACCATATTTGCGCTGATAGAAAAGTTTCAGCCACAGTCTTCACAACTGCCGCCGGGGTTTGGCAATATGGCAGGTGTTGGGGGCATATTGAGTGTTGTATATCTGCTTATAGCTGTTATTTACTTTTTCTTTTCGTTGTTTTTATTCCAGTTTGGCAATAATATCAAAAAGGGCATCACATATGGTGACCTTATACAGGTGAACAAGGCCCTTGGAAAATTAAAATCATTTTTTAAATTATGGGGAATAACTACTATCGTGGTGATTGTTATTTATATTTTAGTAATTATCGGCGTTGTTATAGCAGCAATTGGGGCTGCAACCATGCTGCACAAATAGATACTGTCAGGTCATCCCGATAGCTATCGGGAGTCTTTTTTCGTAAGTCTTGAATCAATTTTGGGTTTTTCTGACTTAAGACTCAGGACTACTTACTCAGGACTAAGCGTCAATTCATGATTGACGGGGCATCAAACATAACAAGTACAAAAAAACCTGCAAAAAAGCAGGTTTTTTCATTATAATGTTAGTTTCGTTGGTTATTTTATATTTCAAATGAAAAATCTTCATCAGCAGTTTTAGCAATTTCAGGTGTTTCGCTGTATTCATACCTTTTTTCAACAACATCCTGGTTTGCTTTTATATATTCAATTGTGTCTTTTAATCCTTCAGCAAACTTTTCAAAATCTTCCTTGTATAAAAAAATCTTATGTTTAATAAAGACCCCATCTTCCAAACGCTTTTTGCTTTCAGTGATGGTAACATAATAATCATTTGACCTTGTGGCCTTTACGTCAAAAAAATAAGTTCTCTTTCCGGCTCTCACCTTTTTCGAAAAAACCTCTTCACGCTCTCTATTGTCGAAATCTCCCATAATAATATTGTAACTTGTTTTGGCTGCATAAATATAAATAAATTTTCAAAGTCCAAGTATTTAATTGAATATAATTAAACTTTTTATAAACTTTTTTTATTCCTGATTGTATCCGATTAAATTTTCAGGCATTTTCTTCTTCTTCAAGCAATTGTTTTTCGTATAATTCAAAATATATGCCTTTTTTCTGCATTAAAAAAGTATGATCCCCGTGTTCAATTATTTCGCCATTTTCAAGCACTAATATTCTATCAGCATTTTTTATAGTCGATATTCTATGGGCGATAATGATACTGGTTTTTCCATGCATATTCCGACCGAGATTATTTAGTATTTCTTCTTCAGTACGGGTATCTACCGCCGAAAGGCAATCATCAAAAATAAGTACGCGGGGTTGTTTAACAATTGCCCTGGCTATAGATACGCGCTGTTTTTGCCCTCCGGATAGGGTGATTCCGCGCTCACCTATAAGTGTTTCAAAACCTCTTTCCAATTCCATAATATTTTGGTAAACAGCCGCATCTTTTGCCGCCTGTTCTACAACGGGCATATTTAGCGTATCAGCACTAAAGGCGATATTGTTGGCAATGGTATCAGAAAACAGGAAAACCTCCTGTGGCACAAAGCCTATTTGGGACCGATAGCCTTCCAGGTTAAAAGCTTTAATGGTATCTCCGTCAATTAAAATGTCGCCGCCGGTGCTATCGTACATGCGCATAATTAAATTAGCGATGGTGGATTTTCCGGAACCAGTACGACCAATAATTGCGATAATCTCTCCCGGGGCTGCCTTAAATGATATGTTTTTTAAAGCATTAATACCCGTATCAGGATAAGTAAACGAAACATTTTTAAATTCTATATTGCCGGTAATTGGTTTTGGAGGTACTTCAGGCGATATAATTTCAGGCTCCTCGTGTAAAAATTCATTGATCCTTTTTTGTGAAGCAGCCGCGCGTTGTATTAGCGAAGTAACCCAACCTAATGATATAACCGGGAAAGTTAGCTGATTAAGATATACAATAAATTCAGCGATATTACCGGAGGTGATATTTCCTTTCATTACTTCAATGCCGCCTACATACATGGTTATTACATTGCTTAGGCCAACCAGCAGCAACATGAGCGGATAAAATAGGGCCTGCACGTTTACCAGCGCCATTGAATGCGTTTTGTAATTTTCACTTTCTGCTGCAAAGCTTTTGCGGACAAAACCCTCCCTCACATAGGATTTAATAATCCGTATCCCGGAAAAATTTTCCTGTACAAAACTGGATAACACAGACAACCGTTCTTGTATTTTTTCGCTGCGATAATTTATGATATTATTTACATACCAAATAATTACAACTAATATGGGAAGGGGCAATGTTGAAAATATGGCAAGTCTTATGTTAACCGTAAGCATGGCATAAATTACCATTATAAAAAGTACAACAGTATTTATGGTGTACATAACGCCGGGACCCAGATACATTCGTACACGGCTTACATCCTCTGTTACCCGGTTCATCAAGTCGCCGGTATTGTTGCGGCGATAAAAAGCAAGGGACAATTTTTGATAATGATCGTAAATTTCATTCTTCAGATCATACTCTATATGGCGGGACATGAGGATTAGCGTTTGCCGCATAAAAAACAAAAACATCCCACGCAATAATGCCAGTACCAGCACAAGGGCCGCAAACAATAACAAGCTGGCGCCGAATATTTCGTAAATCACTGCTTGCCTGTTAAAGCCCGAAAAAAGCTGGTAAACACTGATATTTTCCGTAACCAAATCAAAAGCCATCCGGATAACCTGCGCTGGCAAAACCCCGAAAATATTCGAAATGATCACAAAAAGGACGCCGGGAATAAAACGCCATTTATATTTGTAAAAAAATTTATTGAGGTAAGCGAGATCTTTCATGTTTGGGGGCCCGAATCCCGATAGCTATCGGAACCGAAAGCCAAAAGTACTTTATTGGCATTAATGTTTCAAGCATGTAAGTTTGAAATTTGATTATATCCAAACCTGATTTTGATAGAATACTTTAAAAGCTTAGCGTAATTACGGATTTTCCAACATTGCTTACTTTCGGACAAATAAAACTTTGTCACTATAAAAAAAAACATATACTTTTGTCGTTGCCTCAAAAGCGTTTATTTTGTTCCTTTTAATGCCAGATTCAAACCCAACCGAACCGATATTCAGCCAACTTACGGCATTCGGACACAAGAAAGTTGTTTACTGCAATGACCCTGATACGGGTTTGAAGGCAATTATTGCTATTCACGATACTACACTCGGTCCAGCTTTAGGTGGCACCCGTATGTGGGCCTATAAAACTGAAAGCGATGCTTTACAGGATGTGTTGCGCTTATCGAAAGCGATGACCTATAAATCCTCCATAGCCGGGCTTAACCTGGGTGGCGGCAAAGCAGTGATCATAGGTGATTCGCACAAAGATAAATCTGAAGCGTTGCTGCGTAAATTTGGAAGGTTTATAAAAAACCTTGGTGGTGAATTTATTACAGCCGAAGATGTGGGCACCAATCCAAGGGATATGGAATACATCAGGATGGAAACGCAATATGTTATGGGCGTACCTGAAACGATAGGCGGCAGCGGCGACCCCTCGCCGATAACAGCGCTTGGCGTTTTTATGGGCATTAAGGCCTGTGTAAAGGAACTTTACGGTAACGATAACCTCACCGGACGGTCAATTATTGTGCAGGGGACGGGGCATGTAGGCGCAAACCTTGTAAAGCTGTTGCGTGACGAAAATGCAAAAGTTTATGCGACTGATATTAATGAGGAAAGGTTAGGGCAAATAGCAAAAAAATATGGGGCGGAAGCAATATCAAATAATAGTATTTTTGATATTAATGCTGATATTTATGCGCCATGTGCACTGGGATCAACCATAAACAGCCAAACAATTAGTAAATTAAAATGTGCAATTATTGCAGGCTCGGCAAATAACCAGCTGGATGATGAAAACATTCATGGAAAAATGCTGTTGGAAAAAGGAATTTTATTCGCACCAGACTATGTAATTAATGCTGGTGGAATAATAAATTGTTATTCGGAGCTAATGGGCTTTAGTAAAAAACGAACAATGCAGTTAACCGAAAATATTTATGAGGCAACGCGCAATGTTTTAAAACTTTCGGGCGCCGAAAACATTTCTACCATTGAAGCCGCCAATAAAATAGCGGAAAAAAGAATTGCGGATATTAAAAAAGTTAAATCGTCATATTAATCATAAACAAGTGCTCCGTTCGTCCGCCAGCTGGCGAAAGGAGCGCAAAACCGTTCTTACCAAATGTTAAACAGAAGGCACCTAAGGGTAAAAGTATTGCAATCTCTATATGCATATTATCAATCAAACAGCGGCGATATAAAGCAGCATGAAAAAAATTTACTGCAAAGTATTGACAAGGTATACGAAATGTATATCTGGATGTTGTCACTCATTTCGGAAGTAGTAGGTTACGCTTCCACTGACGCCCAGGAGAGGGCAAACAAATTTTTGCCTACTGCCGATGACTTACATGCTGATGTTAAAATTCTCAGCAACAGGTTTATTCTGTCGCTCCTTAAAAATAAAGAATTTTTAGCAGGGTTGAAAAAATATAAGGTTGCCTGGGATTTTGAACCCGAGTTAGTTAAATCATTATTCATCATTTTGAAAAATGCACCCGACTATACGCAATACCTTCAAAAAACGGATGATACACTACATTCTGATAAAGACATCATAAAATTTATTTTCAAAAAAGTAATTTTGAAATCTTCTTTGGCAGAGCAGGTTTTTGAAGATAAATTTATTTATTGGCCGGTAGATAAAGACGTATTACAGGCGCTTATAGCAAAGACATTTAAAAACTTTGCTTATGATGATCCTAAAGAAAATAAACTGGCCGAGGTTACCGGTAACTGGGAAGAAGACAGGGAATTTATTGTAAACCTTTTTGAACAATGCATTCAATACAATAATGACTACCAGGACATGATCCGTAAAAAAACACAGAACTGGGAACCTGACCGTATAGCAATGATGGATACATTATTGATGAAAATGGCAATTACGGAGTTCATCAATTTTACGTCTGTTCCCGTCAAAGTTACCATTAATGAATACCTCGAAATATCCAAGGAGTTTAGCACTCCTAAGAGTAATTCATTTATAAACGGTATCTTGGACAAAATTTTATTCGATCTAAAAGCTCAAAGTAAAATTAATAAAATAGGCAGGGGATTATTAGAATAATTAAAATGAAAAGACTGTTTTTAAGCTTAGTAATGGCAGGTAGTTTGCTATCATCCTGCAATCAATCTGGGGAAACGAATAGTGGTTCCGCAACATCGGGTAACGCAGAAAATGCCCCGGTAATGAAATTTGAAAAGGATATCCGCGATTTTGGGAAGATCAAAACCGGCGATAAAGTCAGTGCCGACTTTAAATTCACAAATACAGGTAAATCGCCGCTGATTATTACCGACGGTACAGCATCTTGTGGCTGTACCAGGCCTGAATGGCCAAAAACCCCTATAAAACCTGGCGACAAGGGTATAATCCATGTCACTTTTAGCAGTATTGGCAAATTGGGTTTGCAGGATAAACTTATAACAATTACCGCGAACACCATTCCTGCCCAAAACAGGGTGCATTTAATAGGTGAAGTATCCGGCCATTGAAAAATTTTATAAATTAAAAAAATGATAACAACTATTTTATTACAAGCATCTACAGGTTTCGGCACACAGCAAATAATTGTATTTGGATTAATTGCTCTCGTGTTTTATTTCTTTATGATCCGGCCGCAGGTGCAAAAGCAGAAAGATCAAAAGAAATATGTTAATGAATTAAAGAAGGGCGACAGAGTGGTGACTACCGCAGGCATACACGGGAAGATTGCAGATGTTGCAGAAGCTACCTTTTTAGTTGAAGTAGATAACGGCGTGAAAATACGGTTTGATAAATCTGCAATATCTTTAGAAGCTTCCAAAATATTAAACGCGCCGCCGACTGTTACTAAACCATAAAAGTAGGAGAACGGCGAAAGGTAAGATTTTGGTAAAAGGCAAAAGGTGAAAGGGAAAAGGTAGAATTTTGGTAAGAGGCAAAAGATGAAATGCAAATGGTTTTTTGAACTTTAACCTTTCGCCTTTAACCTTTTACCTTTCGCCTTTAACCTGTCGTCTTTACCCTCAAAAAAATGGCAATAATAAAGTTATCTGCAGCTGAAAGAAGACGGGTATCAGGGTTTTTTACCTGCCTTGTGCTTGCCATTTTTGCATGGATATTTACCGTACTGTCAAACCCATACAAGTATTCGGTAAAAGAAATACTGGCCTTTAAGAACCTGCCGCAAAAACGTGCTTTCCATTCCTTACAATCCGATACCGTTAAGGTTACTGTTAACGGCAGTGGTTGGGAAATGCTTTTTTCAAAAATGAGTATTGAAAACAAACTGATAACTATAGATTTGCGCTCGCTGGAAGACAGAAATTATATAGTCTTAAGTTCTCAATTAGAGCAGATAAATACTAAGAAAGAGATTAACCGGGAAATAATAGGGTTTAACCCGGATACTATTTATTTTGATTTTTCGAACAGGAAGGAAAAACGGGTACCAGTACATTTAATTACCGCTATAAAATATAAACGCCAGTTTTCTCTTTCTAATAATATCATTATAAAACCAGCCTATGTTATAGTAAACGGACCTGAAAGTATAATCAATAAGATAACAGAATGGAAAACGGATTCTTTGAAATTGGACAGTATCGACGAAACAATTAGTACCTACGTGAACTTACAAGGACTGGCTGAAAGCAATTTGAATGTTTATCCAAAATATGTCCAGGTAACAGTCCCGGTAGACGAGTTTACAGAAAAGGTGTTGCAAATACCCGTAACACTTATTAATAATAAGGATTACAGTAGCATTAAAATTTTCCCGCAAAAAGTGAAGGTTACTTTTACAACCGCATTAAACAGGTATGCTGAAATTGATGAAAATTTTTTTGAAGCGACAGCCGATTTGGAACTTTGGCGCAGCCGTGGCTATAAAGTATTACCTGTTGTGCTTACTAAAATTCCGTCTTTTTGCAAAATTATTAGTATCGAGCCCCCTAATATTGATTTTATTATAAAAAAATAATGCTCAAAATAGGTTTAACGGGAAACATTGGCAGCGGAAAAACCACTGTGAGCAAGATATTTGAACTATTGAGCATACCTGTTTTTTATGCGGACGATGCAGCGAAAAAGGTAATGGTAATGGATGATACCCTCATCGATGAAATTAAATCAGCCTTTGGAAGCCAGTCGTATTTTGATGACGGAACGTTAAACCGAAAATACATTGCAAATATTGTTTTTAATAATGATGAGCAATTGGCGCGGTTAAATGCACTTGTGCACCCGGCTACTTTCAGGGCTTTTAATGCCTGGGTCAGGAATATAAACCATGCGCCTTATGTGGTAAAAGAAGCTGCGTTATTATTTGAAAGCGACTCCTATAAACTTTGCGACCATACCATTTTGGTGATGGCCCCGCTTGAAACCAGGATAAATCGTGTGATGAAAAGAGATATGCTTTCGCGAACGGAGGTGGAAAAACGGGAGTCGCACCAGTTTCCGGAAGAAAAAAAGGCAACATTAGCGGAATATTCAATTATAAATGATGATAATCAATTAGTGATCCCGCAGGTTTTGGAATTGCACCGGGAATTTTTGTCATTGAGTCATTGAGTCATTGGTCATTGGGTCATCGCATTATCGGACGAATGATTTACATTTCATATAAATTAACCACGCATAAAAAATAATTCAGGTCATTAACTAATGACTCAATGACTAATGACCCAATGACCAATGATATAATAGACGATTTTGTTTGTTTCAACAGTAACGGCCTCTATTGTAAATATGGTGATTTTTATATTGATCCGATTTTACCGGCAAACAGGGCTATTATTTCTCACGCCCATGCCGACCATGCCGTTAGCGGCAACAACAACGTTTTCGCTACCAGTTCAACTATTGCTTTTATGATGCTCCGCTATGGAAAAAACGCGTTCAAAGTTCGGTCGGCTTCAGAATTTCATAGCGCTTTTTCTATCGGTGATGTGAAAATTACCCTAATTCCGGCGGGGCATATGCTTGGTTCGGCCCAGGTATTAATGGAATACAGAGGTGTTAAGTATCTTTATACCGGTGATTATAAAATACAGGCCGATGATACGTGCGAGCCAATTGAATGGGTAAATGCTGACGTTTTAATAACGGAAAGTACTTTTGCCGACCCTGCAATTTCACATCCGGACCCCGTAGCAGAAATTCAAAAACTCAACGACATCAAAATTAACATATTACTCGGGGCGTATAGTTTAGGAAAAAGCCAGCGCTTAATCCGGCTCATTAATGATTACGCCCCTCAAAAGAAAATATTGGTGCATTACCGGGTTGTGCTGATAAATGTAATTTACGAAAAAATGGGTTTTCCGCCTGGTAAATACCAGGTTTATAACCGGAAGCTGATGAAAAACCAGGAAGAGTTTGTTTATATCGTTCCCCCTTTTACCTTTGATAGTTATATAAAGGCAACCGGAGTGAGGCGATTGTTTGCATCGGGATGGAAAGGATTGCAGGTGAATCAGCAGGATACTCTTTTTATTTCTGACCATGTCGATTGGAACGATATTTTGCAGGCTATAAAATTTACAAAGCCGAAACAAATTTGGACGCTTCACGGAAACGGAATACATTTAAAAAAACATTTTGGTGACCAAATTTTTGTAAAACTGCTCAATTGATGCTAACAGAAAAGATCGATTATTATATTAACGAAGACGGGAATTTCGTTTTTACAAGGGAGTATCATTTAAAACGTGGATATTGCTGTAAAAACAAATGTTTGAATTGTCCCTGGGATTGCGACAAAGGGAACAGGAATAATCAGAAAATTCAAAATCGAAAATCCTTCCGATAATGGGCCGACAAAATCCGAAATAATTGAGGATATTTGTATTTTACCCAAGCACAAGGTTTATGAGGATAGAAGAAGAAATACAAACCTCCAATTTTGAAGACAATTATCATAAGCTGGTAATTAATATATCCTATACTTCAGGGTGGTTAAACAATTTGTTGCGTCCCCAGTTCGAAAAATATAATCTTACCCAACAGCAGTTCAACATATTAAGAATACTAAGGGGGCAGTATCCAAAACCTGCTACCATTAATTTATTAAAAGAACGAATGATCGATAAAATGTCTGACGCATCGCGTATTGTTGACCGGCTTGTTCAAAAAGGTTTGGTTTCCCGTTGTACAAATAATAAAGACCGCCGGGCGGTTGATATCCGTATCAGCGATGCCGGGATAGTAATTCTGAAAACAATGGATACAGCGTTCAGGACTAAAGACTTTTTAAAAAATAATCTGAGTGAAGAAGAAGCTGCGAAACTGAGTGACCTGCTGGATAAATTGAGAGGTTAGTGTTAGATTTACGATTTTAGTCCCGATGGCTATCTGGATAAGAATTACGATTTTTTTATTTCGGATTTCGGATTTTCGATTTCGGATTTATTTGTCTGAACTTTAATTTTTGGTTTAAGCATCCTGAAAATCCCTGAATCCTGCAACTCCTGATTCTGACAGTTTTTTATACAACAAATAAAATAACCAGCCAACCAGTACACCATAAATAGCCCCGCAAAAAACATCTATGGGGTAATGAACACCAACATATACCTGGGCAAAAGAAATGAGGCCTGCCCATAATGTAGCCCAAAGTATTATCCAGCGCCACCTTTTATAGAATAAAAAGATCATAAAATACGCTGCGGCGAAATGGTCTGTAGCATGGGTGGATGGAAAACTGTAAGCGGGCCCGCAATCCACGCGTTCAATATTGGTTTGTGAAACAACCGGATCACGGCAGGGGCGCGCTCTTTTAAAAATTGGTTTTAACAGGCTTGCGCTCGTAAAATCTGCAAAACCGGCAGAAAGCGCCATCAATATGATGATGAGTATTGCCTGTTTTTTGAATTTCCAAATAAAAAAAAGTATTAAAAATACATACAAAGGTACCCATGATTTTGGAGTGCGTACCCAGGGCATAATCCAGTCGAAAAACGGATTTGTCAGGTTATGGTTAATGAAATAAAATAGGTGCCGGTCAAGCTGCAGAAAAAAGTCGGGCATTGTTAAAAAAATGATCTGGTATACAACGCTCAAATATAGCGTTTAATGATTCAAGACGTTTAAAGTGAGGGAAACTTGTTAAATGAAGGGGTTTCAATTAACTATTTGCAAATAGCATGGCGGTGATTTTACTCACCCCGTCGACGCTTCGCTGGACGACCCTCTCTACGCTTCGCGTAAAGAGGGTGAAAAAATAAAAGCATAGTTTTACCCTCTTTTTTGCCTGCAAAAGAGAGGGTCGTCCAGCGAAGCGTCGACGGGGTGAGTAAACGGGACTTGTTTAACAAAACGTCGTTGAGTTATGCAAGCCCAAAACAAAAGAGCTTACATGCTTTTCCTTCGGTGAAATATTTTTATTTTTGCATTAAATATTTACAATTTGACACTCATAAAATCAATTTCGGGCATACGGGGAACTATTGGCGGTACGGTTGGCGAGGGATTTACGCCTTTGGATATTGTAAAGTTTACATCCGCATATGGCACTTGGGCTGTTAATAAGTCCGGGATTAAAAAAATAGTTATCGGGCGCGACTCGCGTATCTCAGGTGATATGGTAAATAACCTGGTAACCGGTACGCTCCAGGGGCTGGGCATTACCGTGATCGACCTGGGGCTGTCAACAACGCCAACTGTTGAGATAGCAGTCCCGGTTGAAAAGGCTGCAGGTGGAATTATTTTAACCGCAAGCCATAATCCAAAACAGTGGAATGCGCTTAAGTTATTAAATTCTGACGGCGAATTTATAAGTGATGCTGACGGTAAAGAAGTGCTGGAAATTGCTGAAAGCAGCGGTTTTAAATATGCCGATGTTAATGACCTTGGAACTGTTAACAGGGATAATAACTATTTACAAACACATATTGATAAAATACTGGCATTACCCCTGGTTGATAAACAGGCAATAGCCAACGCAAACTTTAGCATTGTTATAGATTGTGTGAATTCTACAGGCGGAATATTTGTTCCGGCCTTGCTGGATGCCCTTGGTGTAAAAACGATTTATAAATTATTTTGTGACCCCGACGGCAATTTCCAACATAATCCGGAACCGTTACCAGAGAATTTAGGCGCGCTTTCAAAGGAAGTGTTGAATAAAAGAGCTGATTTAGGAATAGCCGTTGACCCGGATGTTGACCGTCTTTGTTTCGTTTGCGAAGACGGCAATATGTTTAATGAAGAATATACGCTTGTTGCTGTAGCTGACTATGTTTTACGCTATACAAAAGGAAGTACCGTTTCAAACCTTTCATCGACACGTGCTTTAAGGGACGTTACTGAAAAAGCTGGATGTGAATATTTTGCTTCCGCAGTAGGCGAAGTTAATGTGGTGAATAAGATGAAAGAAGTCGACGCGGTGATCGGCGGTGAGGGAAACGGTGGAATCATTTACCCCGAATTACATTATGGCAGGGACGCCCTCGTCGGAATTGCTCTTTTTTTGAGCCACCTTGCAAAATTTGGCAAGTCGGTTTCTGTGCTTAGAAGTACTTACCCAGGTTATTTTATTTCGAAAAACAAAATAACGCTTACACCGGAAATGGATATTGACGGATTGCTTTTGAAGGTAGAAGAGAAATACAGAAAACAACCCTACAGCACCATCGACGGCCTTAAAATAGAGTTTGATAAAGAATGGATACATTTGCGCAAATCGAATACCGAACCCATTATACGTATTTACTCGGAAGGCAATTCAGAAACGGTTGCTAATAACCTGGCAAATAAAATGATAGCAGATATAAAGGAAATTTTGAATTATTGATTTAGTGAATTATTGATTTATTGAAGGTGCAGGATTTATAAATGGGCCAATTTGTCACCTAAACAATATATTAGATTTCAATCAACAATTCAACAACAAATCAATTCAACATTTAAAACATTCAATAATTCAATAAATCAATAATTCAACAATTAAAGAAAGATGCGTGTTTATTTTGATAATGCTGCTACTACCCCCATCGACCCCGAAGTGTTAAAACAAATGTATACGGTTATGGAAAGCAATTACGGCAATCCATCGTCAATACATGGGCATGGGAGGGAGGTAAGGGCTTTGATTGAAAAAGCCCGAAAGACTGTCGCTAACCTGCTGCACACCTCACCTGCGGAAATATTTTTCACCAGTGGTGGCACGGAAGCTGATAATATGGCCATTCGCTGTGGCATTGTTGACAATAGAATTACCCATGCAATAACAAGCCGGCTCGAACACCATGCCGTTATCCATACGCTGGAAGCAATGCAAAAGGCAGGGACAATTAATTTGAGCTTTGTTGATACTGACAGTAAAGGCAATATCGACTATGGACATTTAGAAATATTGCTCCAAAATAATGAACGCAGTTTTGTATCATTAATGCATGCGAACAATGAAATAGGCACATTATCTGATATTGCCCGGATTGGTGACATTTGTGAAAAATATAATGCCATTTTCCATTGTGATACGGTGCAAACCATGGGGCACTACGCGCATGATCTCAGCAAACTGAAAATCCATTTTATGGTTTGCGCAGCCCATAAATTACATGGGCCTAAAGGCGTCGGATTTTTACATGTGAACCATAAGGTGAAAATAAAGCCGATGATTTACGGTGGTTCCCAGGAGCGGAATATGCGCGGCGGCACGGAGAATGTTTATGGTATTATTGGCCTTGCTAAAGCCCTTGAAATAGCTTATGCCGAAATGCACGCCCACCAGGAATTCATTCAGGGATTAAAAAACTACATGATAAGCCAATTAACAGAAAAGGTTCAGGGAATTACTTTTAACGGAGAGATAAATTCCGATAATAGTTTATACACCGTGCTGAATGTATCTTTCCCGGAAACGGACATGGCAGATATGTTGTTATTTAACCTTGACATTGCCGGCATTTCCGCTTCGGGGGGCAGCGCGTGCAGTTCCGGTACTGATATTGGTTCACATGTGCTAACCGCGATAGGGGCTAATCCCAACAGGCCGTCAGTCAGGTTTTCATTCTCTAAATATAATACAAAGGAAGAAATTGATTATGTGGTGAATAAAGTTCGTGACTTGTTCGCGATAACTGCATAATTTATCCTTTTATGTTTTTACCGCCTATAAAAATGTTGCCGCACGATTTTTTAGAGTCAGTTCACATTTAATTCCCCATCATCTTTAAAAAAGAAGCTAATCTTTCCTTCATTTCCCGGCGGTCAACTATAAAATCAAGAAAGCCATGTTCCTGGACAAATTCAGCAGTTTGGAACCCTTTGGGGAGGTCTTTTTTAATGGTTTCTTTTATTACCCTTGGCCCGGCAAAACCGATTAAAGCCGCAGGTTCGGCAATATTAATATCGCCCAGCATGGCGTACGATGCAGATACACCGCCAGTTGTCGGATCTGTCAGCAAGGATATATAAGGTATTTTTGCTTCGGCCAGCAAAGCCAGTTTAGCAGATGTTTTCGCCATTTGCATTAATGAAAACGCGGCTTCCATCATCCTGGCGCCGCCTGATTTTGATATCATTAAAAATGGTACCCTGTTTTCAATGCAAAAATCGATGGAGCGGGCTATTTTTTCACCAACTACAGAACCCATAGAACCGCCAATGAAATTAAAGTCCATACAGGCTATAACCAGGTCCTGGCCGCCCATTTTGCCGTAAGCCGCCCGGATAGCGTCTTTTAGCCCGGTTTTTTTCATGGTATCTTTTAAGCGGTCGGCGTATTTTTTCGTGTCTTCGAAATGCAATGGATCGCCAGATCGCAAATTTTCAAACAACTCGTTGAACTCATTATTATCAAATAGAATAGAAAAGTATTCTTTCGAGCCTACGCGCATATGGTGACCGCAATAATGGCAAACATATTGATTTTCAACCTGCTCGGAATAGTGGAGCGGTTTCTTGCATTCAGGGCATTTGTTCCAAATACCGTCGGGTGTCTCTTTTTTTTCCTCAGTAGTCGTAATTATCCCTTTGGATTCCCGTTTAAACCAAGCCATATCTATATCTAACTCTTTCAATTGATTACAAAGGAACGTTTTTTTTTTAAGATTCCCATTTTTGATATCAGATTTGACATTAGTGATCAGAGATTAGAAAAAATAAATCACAAAGCGTTAAAAATGAGTGACTTCAAGTCAAAATTCTATGCTTCTTCTTCCTGACTTTCTGACTTTTCCGACTTTCGGGCTTCCCCAATAAAAAAATCTCACTTCTCATATCTCAAATCTCACATCTAAATTATAACTTCGGAACCAAATTAATTTCAATGGATTTAAAAAAATATAAAGGCGTTCTGCATGGCGATCAGGTGCAGGAACTATTTGAAATCGCGAAAAAGCACCAGTTTGCTTTACCTGCTGTAAACGTAACCGGAACCAATACTATAAACGGCGTTATGGAAACTGCAAAATCGGTTAATTCCCCGGTTATTATCCAGTTATCCAATGGCGGCGCCCAGTTTTATGCGGGTAAGTCGTTGGACAACTCAAAATTGCAGGCCTGCATTTTAGGCGCAGTTTCCGCTGCCAAACACGTTCATTTACTGGCCGAACATTACGGTGTCGCGGTAATATTACATACCGACCATGCTGCTTTAAAATTTTTGCCATGGATTGACGGACTATTGGATCATGGAGAAAAGCATTTTGCCGAAACAGGTGCTCCGTTATTTTCGTCGCATATGCTCGACCTTTCCGAAGAGCCCTTACATGAAAATATAGAAATATCGTCAAAATACCTTGCCCGGATGGCTAAAATGGGTATGACCCTGGAGATTGAATTAGGCGTTACGGGCGGAGAAGAAGATGGTGTTGATAATTCGGATGTACACAGTTCAAAATTATATACCCAGCCGGAAGATGTTGCGTATTCATATGAAGAGCTTTCAAAAGTAAGTCCCCGATTTACAATAGCGGCGGCTTTTGGCAATGTACATGGTGTTTATAAACCCGGAAATGTTAAACTTCAGCCGGTGATATTGCATAATTCACAAGAGTATTTGAAAGAGAAGTTTGCCATTTCGGCAGATAAACCAATCAATTTTGTGTTTCATGGCGGCTCGGGCTCAACACAGGAAGAAATAAGGGAAGCGATTTCTTACGGCGCGATAAAAATGAATATCGATACCGATATGCAGTGGGCATTTTGGGAAGGTATAAAGGATTATTATCAATCAAAAGAAGGTTATCTTCAAAGCCAGATCGGCAACCCTGAAGGTGAAGATTCGCCAAACAAAAAATATTATGACCCGCGGGTCTGGTTACGCAAAGGAGAAGAAAGTTTTGTAAAGAGGCTAAAAAGCGCCTTTGCCGATTTAAATTGTATTGATGTAAATAGTAAATTGTAGGTAAAAGGTGAAAGGCGAAGGGTCAAAGGTAGTTAAAAGCCATTTTTGCCTTTCGCCTTTTACCTTTCGCCTTTTACCTCAAAAAGATGGCCGTCAAAATACAAGTCCGAAAAGTAACTGATCCTGATTTACTGGAAAAGGTATTTGCTATACGCCGCGAAGTTTTTGTGGGTGAGCAAAACTGCCCACCAGAGATTGAATGGGAGTTTGAAGATGAATCCAATCATTTTTTAGCTACTGTTGATGGCGAACCTGCCGGGGCGTCGCGCTGGCGTAAAACCGACAAGGGCTATAAGCTGGAGCGTTTTGCAGTATTAAAAAAATTCAGGGGATTAGGAGTAGGGCAGGAGTTGGTAAAAGCTGTTTTGAATGACCTTCCGAACGACGCTGGTTATGTTTATATGCATGCCCAAATACAGGCAGTATCCCTGTACGAGAAATTTAGTTTCGAAAAAACCGGCCCTGAATTTGAGGAAGCAGGGATAAGGCATTATAAAATGGTGAGGAAGTGATTTCGGATCAGTCATAAAATAAGGTGCGGCACAAACCTGCTCAGATTATCTGTAATCAGCCCGTTTGATTCCCTAATGCCTATCCCGGCT
>Ga0302185_10000605_pt1 | contig 27328 bp, 28 predicted proteins | sample II_Bog_E1_1_FD_200231 | JGI IMG/M metagenome (GOLD analysis project Ga0302185, IMG submission 200231) | Peat permafrost microbial communities from Stordalen Mire near Abisko, Sweden - II_Bog_E1_2 | ecosystem: Environmental > Terrestrial > Soil > Wetlands > Peat | place: Sweden: Abisko... | reverse complement strand
ATCTATTTGTTATGCCCATTTTTAGCAAAATGGTTTTTACCAATACGCTTCCTCTTGATTGTCTCCAATTTCCAGTTCTTTTTATTAAATTTCTCTGTTTTCACCGCTGGAATGCCGAGAGGCTATTTAAATGTATGTTATGATTTTATAGTAACAGCACATCACGGTTCACGACATGCTATACTTACTGACAGCGTTGCTGCAGCACAAAATGCCAGAGTGGTTATTTCTGTGGGATCAAATAAATATAAGCATCCTGCGCCTGAACATATTGCAAAGTTAACAAAAATGGTTTTAAAATAGATTTTAATATTAAAGCAGGAAAATCCATTTCAATTGAAAGTATATATGGAAATAAAAGCTGTTCATAGTGTAGGGATATATGAAATTTATTAAGCAAAAACTGTTCAGAAGAATGTTATAAATACTGCAAGAAATGTATTGAATATTCGAAAGGGCTATGAATATGCCTGAATTATTCATTTCTGACACAGCGCATTTTCGGAAAATGACAGGAGTAACTGTTATTTGAGATAATTCACTGAAAAATATTGCCGGATATTTTTCAAACTTCTTAAGAAACTTGTTGATAACTTCGTTTAGACGAAGTATAATTATACTATTAAACTAGGTTAGTTGGAGGCTGATGAAGTGAACGGATATATAACAGTTCAAGATGCGGCTATAAAATGGGGCATTACTGATAGACAGGTTCAACTATGGTGTAAATCGGGGAAGATTCCGGGCTCTACTATGCTTAGTCGAATATGGATTATTCCAGAGGACTCCGAAAGACCTGTATCTTTAAAAAAGGGGAAAAATACAGAACAAAAACCAAATGCACCGGAGTGCGTTTAACTATTTACTTTGGCAAGAGGAGGCATTTTGATGACCGCTACGGAAAGTGTTAGCAAAAGAAAAAAAATAACGCAGATTCTTGCTGAAGAAACTGGCGGCAAAAGTTATAAAGCACATAAATACAGCCTTGATTCAGAGCGATCCTCTTTAGAATATAGCGAGAGTGAAGACCATACTTTTTTTTGGAAAAAACATGGCGAGACTGAACCTCCGGCGACCTATAAATCACTCGATACACTAGCACGATTTTTAGCTGAGCGTGACGAGCAGGTATTGACATATTTTCTTGATGGTTCACGCCATGTTTATAAAGTAGATGATATGGCTTATACTCAGTCCGGTAATAGGAGCGTTATTTATCCAACAATCGCAGGACAAGTTGGTGTGGGTATTTGCAAGCGCGAGAATAAGATGATGATTCCAGAAGCGTTGATGCGAGAGATCGTTCTCTCCGTTCCCAGCATTGCAGATCCAAGCGGCAAAGGTGGTTTCTTTGAATCCTTATCTGTTAAGCTCAATGAAAGTAATGAATTAGCCCGAATAAAGCAATGTGGATGGAAATTTGCAACACCTATTCCATATGAAATAAAGCAAGATGAGCGCAAGTTTGAAGATCGTGGAACAGCTCGCATTCAAACTGCAATGATTGAACGTGAAAAGGAAATGGTCAAGAAACTTGTGCGAGAAGGAAAACTAAATCAAGATAATTATTTGGTAAAGGATGGGTCTTTGGAATATCGCTTATCCAAGAACGATAAGGATGATGACAAGAGCTTCCAGACATTTAAGCAGAATTATAACTGGGTTATCGGACTGTCTAAGTCGTTTAATCCAGAAGCTTGCTTCGATAAAGGAAAAACCAATCCGGGTTTTATTGCTGACTTGCCTCTTTACCACCGCACACCTGTCGCTTATTTTGGTAGTGAAAAAGAACCGCTTGCATTTGCTGTGTGGTATGTTCGGTTGAGAGATAAAAGTAAAACAAGAACACCATTTGACGGTATTCTTAAGGTAGAGAAAATCCTTGTTCGTGAAGATGAAATTAAAAATGGAATGGAAACAGAAACTGTTGATAGACTTAGCGCATTAATAATAAATGAGCGAAATCCTACCTGTTATGGGACGGACAGTCGGTGGGCGAACCACATTTACCCAATTTACCTGACGGAGAGATTTGTGAAATCGCAATATCTCAGTGCAGAAAGCTTTTTGCATTTATTTTAAGGAGGAGTCGCAATGGCTAAAAATAAACTCATTGGCAGAGTTCTTGCTACTGAAAAAAGTCCGACCACTATTGATGAATTTTACTTCTGGACAAATTCAGATACAAAACTTAACGCTTTTGATATTGTCAAAGTAGAGCGTAAAGATAACACGGATACTTTCGGGGTTATTGAGAGCATTTCTCACATCACGGATTCAACAAGCTTCCTTACAAATTTTATCTCAAGCGATTTTGGCGATGTTGATATTTCCGAACCGACTTTTCGCGTTGGAATGAATTATGCTCGTGCTAAGGTTTCCTATAACACAAAGGGAGATTATACCCCTGTACATAATAATTCAAAGGTGTTTCTTGCAAGCCCAGAGGAGATAACTTTTGCACTTGGCTTAGACAAAGTCGACAATCCGCTTGTATGTGGCTCTTTGAAGATGTATGAGGGGACTGAAGACGAGGTTACGCTACCTGTAAAACTGAATGCAAAGTTTTTACTGGGGTCAGAAGGCGCACATCTCAACATTTCAGGTATCTCAGGACTTGCTGCAAAGACGTCTTATGCCATGTTTCTTATGAAATCAATTCAAGATACATACGCAAATAGATCGGACGAAGATGGTAGTGTCGCATTTGTTCTTTTCAACGTAAAAGGACGTGACTTGATGGCAATCGACTGTGAAAATACTGAGCTGGAAGATAAAACTATTGAAGAATATAAAAAACTCAAGTTATCGCAAAAACCTTTTAAACAGGTAAAGTATTATATTCCATATTATGATAATAAATCTACAAAGAAAAGCACATATCTTCATCCCGATGATGTTACTAGCTACATTGGAAGCAAAAAGCTAAAGAAATTCAAATATGTCTATGAGGATGACAAGGAAAGTATAGAAATGATGTTTGCAAATGTTGAAGACCCCAATCAAACTATGGAGTCAATCGTAAGCAAGATTATTGATGAGAGCGATTTTGATTTTGGCAATCTTAAGACATGGAGCGAATTTTTAGAAACTGTCAGTGAGAATTCGCAAAAAGGTTCGAATGGATCAAAGGGCGAGATTTCTGTATTAAGTTGGCGTAAATTTAAACGCATTGTTAATAAGGCCATCAAAAATGATGATATGTTTGCTAACAGGGTCGTGCCAGAAGAAAGCGAATGCCGCCTTGCTGATGAATTAAAGCACATTAAGAAAAATGAAGTTCATGTCATTGATATAGCTAAGCTTCCAGAGGATAAACAAGCATTTGTTTTCGGTGATGCTGTGAAGACCATATATAATCTGAAGCTGGGGGAATATGATAACGAAGGCGTTGCCCCCCCGGCTCGTATCGTCATTTTCATTGATGAGCTTAATAAATATGCTTCAAGTGATGTGCCAAAGAGTTCACCTATACTTCGTCAAATTTTAGATGTGACAGAGCGCGGTCGTTCTTTAGGTGTTGTTTTATTTGGTGCAGAGCAGTTTAGATCCGCTATCCATAAGCGCGTGACGGGAAATTGTGCAACTCACGCATATGGAAGGACAAACTCAATCGAAACTTCTACCGGTGATTATAAAAGTCTTCCTGATACATATCGAAATATGTTGACGAGACTGTCGCAGGGCGAATACCTGATTCAAAATCCTGTGTTTCGGTCATTATTGAAAATTAGATTCCCAAAACCAATATATAAACAATTTAAGTAGGAGTATGAGCTATGGCAGAATATGCTTTCGGTGCAAATATTATAGAAAATCTAACAACTGGGATGTACCAAGATTCTAAGGTGATCTACCGCGAGTATATTCAAAATGCTTGCGATCAAATTGATAAAGCTGAACAACTTGGTATTTTAAAGCCCCGAAATCTTTACAGCAGATACCCTGATTTAGGTCAAGGTGTTGTTAATATCTGGATAAATCATGAGAAACGGTACATTGCAATAGAAGATAATGCTACAGGGATTAAGGCTATTGAATTCCAACGGATACTCGGTAATATCGCCGATTCCGATAAAATCATGGGGCAGGACAAGGGATTTCGAGGAATTGGAAGGCTATGTGGACTGGCTTATTGTAAACGCCTGGTATTCACTTCACGGTGGGTTGGTGAAGATATAGTTTCCATTATGTCTTGTGATGCGCTCAGGATGCGCAAGATGATAAATGAAACTAACACCAAAGTACAGAAATACTCTGCAAGCGATGTGCTTAATGAAATGATAGAGTTCAGTACTCGCTCTGTCAATAAAGAAGATGTAGAACATTTTTTTCGAGTTGAGTTAATTGATATAAACGATGAAAACGAGGAGCTTTTTGGTGGTCAAGATGATGATAATCTAGAGCAACTCACGGATTATCTTTCTTTCGTTGCGCCCGTACCGTACCAAGGTAATTTTATTTATCGTACAGAGATCTATACCCATGCAAAAGAATTAAATACTAGAATAGATGAGTATAATATTAAAATTAAGGGGAAACCGATTTTTAAGACATACAAAACACATCTAAAAACAGGTAATGGGAACGATGATATTTTTGGCGTAGCATTTCAAGATTTTTACGATGATAATAACTCTCTTATTGGGTGGATGTGGTTTGGCAAGACCTCCTTTAAAGCTGCAATAAAAGAAGAGGAACTTAGCCGTGGATTACGGCTTCGTAAAGAAAATATTCAAATTGGCGAAGATGATACTTTAAGAGATATGTTTACCCGCGAGGCGAGTAAACGCGGAAATAATTATTTTATTGGTGAAATTTTTGCTACTTCGCGAGAATTAATACCGAACTCTCAACGCTCCTATTTTAATGAAAATCCTGCTAGAATAGAGTTTGAACACAAACTTAAAGATTACTTTAATAATACGCTGTATTATATATATTATGAAGGTTCGGATATCAATAGCAGCATTAAGAAGATAAACTCGTATCACGATAAAGCCTCAGAATTCGAAAATAAAAAGGCGCAAGGTAGCTTTTTGACCACTGAGGAACAAGAACGTGAAGCACACGAGTTGAAGATGAAAAAACAAGAGGCGCAAAAGGCAAAGAATAATCTTGAGAAAAAACGTGAGGGAGGACGATCCATACTAACTTCTCAAATTATAGAACGGCGAACAGCGGAATTTGGTACAATCGGTATAGAAAAAACACCAGAAAAATCTCCGCAAGATAAGCGTGAGAATTCTGAAGAGAATACTGATGCTTTACCATATAAATCCAAGAAGAAATTTCTTGTAGACACAATGTTCCCCTGTTCCAGCAAAAATGAACGGAAACTTTTATCGGAAACTCTTGAGAAGATTTTTGCCATTATTCAGCAGACAGTAGACCAAAAGACTTCTAAAAATCTTATTAATAAAATTAAGGATGAACTTAAATGAGCCAAATGAAAATCCTGCTCTTAGAGCCTAACTATAAGAACAAATATCCCCCTATGGGGTTAATGAAGATCGCGAATTACTATCGTTGTCGAGGCGACGATGTTCGATTTTATAAAGGCGATTTGAAGACATTTGCCGCCCGGCTCTTGTTTGAAGAATATTGGGAGAACGTTGACAAAGATGACTCTGCTGTAGACAATGTGATTTATAGATTCATTGCCAAGCGAGGGTCTTCAAAGATTATTGAATATATCAAGACAGGCAAACACGCTCCGCTTGAGACGATAGCGGAGTTTTCGCGTTCATCAAGCGAAAAAGAGGACTGTTCTGTTGAAAAATTACTTAAGGTTATGAGTGGTTATCGCAATTGTTATAAAAAGGGTGATTATCCAAAGTTCGATAGGGTCGGAGTGACAACATTGTTTACTTTTTATTGGCGGGAAACCATAGATACTATTTTATTCGCAAAAAAACTCTGTAAAGAGAATGGAGCGGTTCATGTTGGTGGCATAGCGTCGAGCCTTCTGCCTGATTACATTCAAAATGAGACAGGTATATACCCTCATGTAGGTTTGTTAAATGAGCCATACACGTATGACCAGGATGAAAAAGGTAATATAATAATAGATGAATTGCCCTTAGATTATTCAATTCTTGAAGAAATCGATTATCGTTTTCCAACAGAAAACGCATATTTTGGTTATATGACTCGTGGTTGTGTTAACCGATGTCCTTTTTGCGCTGTCCCCAAATTAGAACCGACTTACTGTGATTATATAGGAATAAAATCGAAAATCCGAAAAGTTGAAGAGTGTTTTGGAATAAAAAAAGACTTACTATTGATGGATAATAATGTTTTTGCATCTGAATGCTTCGGTACAATAATGAATGAAATTAAAGAATGTGGCTTTGAAAAAGGAGCAACTTACACTCCCACAAACGAATATGATATATCTTATCGCAATTTATGTGAAGGTTTTAATCTTGGCAAAGAAGATGAACAGAAAGTTTACAATGACAGAGCTTATTTTAGGAAGGTTGTAAAAATATATGATGAGATAACCGAGCGACTTGAAGGCGAGGAGAAAGGAATATTTTATAGCGAGCGTGAAAGGATGGGGCTGCTTTATCCCGAAACGGCTTCAAAAAAGAGTATTATTGCTTTTCATGAAATAGCAAAAGCATTGTATGATAAATTATTCAAGAAAAATAAGCGGGTGCGTTTTATTGATTTTAACCAAGGATTAGATGCTCGACTTGCAACTGATGAAAAAATGCAAAAAATTTCTGAAATTGCTATCCGCCCACTTCGTATTGCTTTTGATCATTGGGAAATGAAAGATATTTATGAAAAGGCAGTTAGAACAGCGGCAAAGTATGGTGTTCGTGATTTGTCAAACTATCTTTTGTATAATTTTCGCGACCACCCGGATGAACTTTACGAGCGCATGCGCTTGAACGTCAATTTATGTGAGAACCTTGGCATTGCAATTTATTCGTTCCCGATGAAATATCATCCAATTGATGACCCTGAATATTTTCGAAATAGAGATTTTATCGGGCATCCGCATTGGAATAGAAAATTTATTAGGACAATACAGGCAGTTCTTAATTCTACGCATGGGAAAATAGGTGGGGGCAAAGCTTTCTTTGAGGCGGCTTTTGGTAAAGATGTAGAGGAGTTTCATAAAATTCTGTGGATGCCTGAAGCGTTGATAATCCAGCGATATAAATACGACCAAGAAAAACGCATTGAATATTATGGGGACAAACCAAGTTCTTATGACAATGTGGACACGGAAACTGGAAGTATAACTGCCAATTGGTGGAAAAAGTTTAATGCACTTAATAATGGGCAACGAGATAAGATTGAGCAGATTATTGCAGAAAACAAATTCGCCAACGACAATATTAATGTCGATGATGAGGCAATCAGGGAAGTTCTTACATTTTATCAGATAAAACGTGACGAAATATAGATTGAGTGACGTTTCTCTTTGTCTACAAAATAAGTGTAGGTCAGACGTCATCGTCATAGACCTACCAAGACGTGCAGGTTTTGATATTAGCAGGTTGTGCCCGTGTCATAAAAGCAATTCAACCAGTTGATATGTTTAGCGAACCCAGTCATGTGGAAAGTGTTACCCTCTTAGTCCGCAAATAATAAGGGTTTGTTGATGCTATTTAGCTGGAAAATCATCCAACTTCCAACATTTTGCCTACGGTAAATTATTCTAATATATATAAGCAGCCAATGCAGGTACAGAAATGTACGGCATTGGCTGCTTTTTTCGGTTATACCAAGACTTGACAAAGGACTTTTAAAAAGCTAGTGAACACAGTTGAAATAAAGGTTGAAGTTCTTTACCAAGAAAATTTTGACAAATGACAAAATTATAGATATAACATTTTGTCATCTGACTACATGATAGTTGGAGTTGTTCTTAAAGGTTTTTATTGAAAAAATGTCGCAAATAATATATAATTTTTACGACAGGAGGCGATAACGATGGACTCATATACAAAAAAAATTTTTGATAAAATACAAACTCATGGGAATGGTACAGGTTTTACAGCGTCTGACTTTACGGATATTGCAGATTACAAGGCTGTCAGCAAAAGCTTAGAACGGTTTGAAGATGCAGGTGTGATTCGGCGTGTATTGCGTGGTGTGTATGATTATCCACGTTATAGCGATCTTCTACAAGAGTATGAATCACCTTCTCCTTTGCAAATAGCTCAAGCTATTGCGAGAAATTATAATTGGACAATTATTCCTAGTGGACAGATTGTTTTGAATCAGTTAGGGTTATCTACACAAGTTGCAGCGAAGTGGATATTTATTAGTGACGGCCCATATAAAAACTATCAAGTTGGTAATATTGAAATTCAGTTTAAGCACAGCACCAATAAAAATATTACGGGGATGTCATATAAAACAGCGATGATAGTTCAAGCACTAAAAGAATTGGGACAAATGTATATTCAGGATAATGTGATATCGAAGCTAAAAACATTACTTACATCAGAAGAAAAAGAACGTCTTTATAAGGAAACTTTAAAAACAACGATTTGGATGAGACCGATTATTAAGTCCATTTGTGAAAAATAAGGAGTTTTATGATATATGTACAATATTGCGAAGGCTAATAATGCAGAAAGACAGACTTTGTTTCGTAATACAGCGCAAAAAATGGGGATGAATGAGGGAATCATTGAAAAAGATTTTTGGGTATGTCTGATAATGGATTATCTTTTTCATATATGTCCATATAAAGATTCATTCATTTTTAAAGGTGGAACTAGCTTATCAAAAGCGTATGGATTGATACAACGATTTTCTGAGGATATAGATCTTATTTTAGATTGGCGAACCCTTGGCTATAGTAAAGACGAGCCTTGGAAACCGAGAAGCAAGACAAAACAGGATTACTTTAATAGTGAGGCAAATGAACGTGGTGCGAATTTCTTGCAAAATAAGTTACTGCCAGTGTTGAAAAAAGATTTATCTGATATTCTAGGAAAACCAGCAGATATTGTTATAGCTGCTGATCCACAGGTAATCGATTTTAATTATCCGCATATTTTTGATACATCGTCTATTATGCAATCTATACGATTAGAGATAGGTGCTTTGGCAGCATGGACACCTTCGCAAGAAAAAACAATAACGCCATATGTAGCCGAACAATATTCGCAAATTTTTAGCAAGCCAAATACGCAGATAAAAACTGCAACTGCCGAACGGACACTGTGGGAAAAACTAACTATTTTACATCAGGAAGCGAATCGTCCCCAAAGTCGACCAATGCCAAAACGTTATTCACGGCATTATTATGATCTGTATTGCATAGCGAAATCCGCCTATGTGGATACAGCCTTTAAAAATCCGGAATTACTGAAGCGTGTTGTTGAATTTAAAATGAAGTTTTATCCACGTGCTTGGGCGAAATATGAGAATGTTCGGCCAGGTAGTATAAAACTTGTTCCGCCAGAGTACAACTTAAATGTTTTACGTGACGATTATAAGAGTATGAAGGCGATGATTTTCGGGGATTATCCTAGCTTTGATGAATTAATGAATTTTATAGCGGAGTTTCAAAAAATTATCAATATAAAATTAGAAACTGTATAAACTAGGATATTTGAAAGGTAAGCGTCTCATAAGGTAGGGGATAGCAACACTCTACCTTATGAGATAATATACCCAAGTAAAGTTTTTCGAGCTTTTATAGTCTACTTGAAAAAATTGGAGGAGGTATATTTCCTTAGATAAAAAGCAAGTTGTTCGTCAATATCGTCTAAAAAATGGTCTGCACTTAAAACGTAATTCTTTAGATATTATAAAAAATTACACTAGAAAACTTCGCCCACGAAAACCAAAACGCATCGTCTAGGTATCCTGCAATCCAGCTTCCCTAGCTAGAGATATCACAATATTATCAGGATATATAAACGCATTAAAGAAATTACATCCAGTCTATCAGTCTGCCAGGAATGAGGTATAGGGCATCGTTTGCTTTCTACGTAACGCTACTCAACACTATGCCCCATTCTTGACGATTGCCATATAAAATGTTTAATGCGTTCTATATAGCCAAAGCGATTCAACCAGTCGATATGTTCAGTGAAACTAACCATGTGGAAAGTATGATCTTCTTAGTCCGCAAATAATAAGGGTTTGTTGATGCTATTTAGTTGGAATTTCATCCAGCTGCCAACATTTTGCCTACGGTAAATTATTCTAATATATATAAGCAGCCAATGCAGGTACAGAAATGTACGGCATTGGCTGCTTTTTTCGGTTATACCAAGACTTGACAAAGGACTTTTAAAAAGCTAGTGAACGCAGTTGAAATAAAGGTTGAATTTCTTTACCGAGAAAAACTTGACACATACTAGCGAGTGATATCCATTGATAATTTATTAAGATTTTGTTATAATATAAACAAAGAGATAGTTGATGTTTGACCGCGTCGGCTCTCCTCGAATTTAGAATTCTTTGAAGAAGACCGCTCGCAACCGCTAGGCGGTTTTTTTCATGCCGTTATTTACGGGATGAAAGAATGGCTACGATCAGTATACCGATGACACATAGACTAGTTCATTTTTCTCGTTTGACTTTCTTGCTTGTTTTATATATAATAACAAGCAAGAAAGTCAAACGAGAGGAGCGGTGATTATATGAACCATTCACAAGAAATATTAAATTTGGCGAAACAGAATAATGGCATAATCACCACAATGATGGTTGTTGCAGCAGGTTTTCCGCGTGGAAGTCTGAAATATCTTGCGGATAACGGCAGATTAGAACCTGCAGCACGTGGCGTTTATGCACTTCCAGATGTGTGGGAAGATGAGTTCATTAATCTTCAAAGCCGCTATAAGCGTGGAATTTTTGCTCTTGATACTGCATTGTTCCTTTGCGATTTGACTGACAGAACGCCGAGAAAGTTCCATATGAGCTTTCCCAGCACTTACAACCTTTCGCGTCCCAAGGACTCAGGAATCATCTGCAGTGGATCAAAAGAGCCTCTTTATAGCTTAGGTGTTGAAGAACTGACTACGCCGGGAGGTAATACCGTTAGGGCCTATGGAGCGGAGCGGACTTTGTGCGATATTCTTAAGACTAGAAATCATACAGATGTGCAGGTTGTGGCGGATGCATTTAAAATTTACGCGGCTCGGAGAGAAAAGAACATACCGTTGCTTTCTGAGTATGCGAGGAAACTAAAGGTTGAAGAAAAAATGCGGTCTTATCTGGAGGTGTTGCTATGAAAAATGCGATGCAGTTGAAAGCTGTTGTAAAAAATATTGCAAAAGAGAAAAGTATTTCTGCACAGCTTATACTTCAGAATTACATGATGGAGCGTTTCTTGGAACGAATTTCGGTTTCTAGCTATAAGGATAACTTTATCATAAAAGGTGGTTTCCTAATTGCATCTATGGTCGGGTTGGATTCGAGAGCGACGATGGACCTGGATGCTACGATTAAGCGCTATCCGATGAACAAGGAAACTATTCAGAAAATGGTTGGAGAGGTTATTAAAATCGACCTTGAAGACGATATCACATTTACCTTTAGAAGCATAGGAGAAATCAGAGAAGGCGACGAGTACACCGGGTATCGTGTGGCACTGTCAGCAAATTATCTGCCGATGGCTGTTCCGATCAAGCTGGATATCACCAGCGGCGATAAAATAACACCTCGTGAAATCGAATATGAATATAAGCTTATGATGGAAGAACGAAGTATCCGTGTGTTGGCATATAATCTGGCAACGATACTGGCGGAGAAACTGGAAACCGTAATTTCTCGTGGTGATCAAAATACTAGGTCGAGAGACTATTACGATATCTACATATTGACGAAGCTGCAGGAAGAGAACATTGATATGGAATCTTTAATGTTTGCGCTTCAGGCTACGACGAAAAAAAGAGGATCTACAGACGTCGTGAAGCAGTATCGACAGATCATGGAAGTTGTCCGAAGCAGTGAAGCTATGATCCGGCAATGGGATAATTACCGGAAGAATTTTGACTACGCCGACAATATTGAATTTTCGGAGACCTGTAATGCCGTTGTCCGTCTGATGGATAGAGTCTTTCAATGAGTGAAGCAAAGCTAGAGTTTGTATTGTGTGAGGATACTGTATTTGAAAACCAATGTGAATATCGATTTATTGGTTTGGATGTGTTCATTACAACACCGGTACAATAACGGTTTGTATTTAAATCAGAATATAGATTTGTTCCAGTTGAGGCATTGCGAGAAGGAATAAAAATAAGATTGAATCATTTATGATTATGGGATTGGAGGTCTTGATTTTGCAGTATGGTATTACAGTTAAATTGCAGACATATCTCAAAATGAAGAAGCTGGTTGCTCCGGTCACTGAAGAACTTGCATTTTGTTGGGATATACAAAGACTGCGGGTGCAGAATCGGAATGTTTTTGTGGCTATCAATACGAGCAGTCGTTACGGAGTAGTAGCGGCTGGTATGAAGTTGGCTGATGTAAAGGACATGCCTGTTTTTATGAAAAAGATGATATCCATGGGGCTGTATTGCATAGGTTATGATATGAAACAGATTGAATGCTACTTTCAGCTAGCTGGGGATGCAGTATTGACAAAGACGCATGGACGAAAAGCCGTCGGGGATATGAACCGGGCAATTATGGATATGGGGTTTTTTGATGATACGTTTTTTAGTGACGAGTATTACCAGCCAGAATTCAGTCGTTACATCAATAGGGATATCTGTACGCCCGCGGGGTTTGATACATATGGCTATCCAGAAGAGTTTTTTAAGTCAGATATGGAGCGGTTAAAAATATGATGTTATAGCAGAAATTTTGCCATAATTTGGATATGTTTCCACAAACAGACAAAATCAGAAAAATGGCTCGAAATACCGATTATTATCGACAAGGTTTTTCCGATGCAGTCCGGTTGATTATGGAGACAATGAGTTGGTCACCAATGCGGAGTTAGAAGGAACGGCGCACCCTAGTGATTTTAAAAAATCGCTGGGGTGTTTCTTTTTGCTTAAAGAATGTATAAATTTGCTTTTATATTGATGTGTTGGTAACTGTCTGTAATCCTTCATACGAAAATTTCTAAACTAACATATAGATTTGTAACTCTACGGAGCGTTTATTGAACCATGGCTGAAGTTTCGTTATAGTTATTCTACGGGGGTAAATGATGCAGAATAACAAAGTTGGAAATATTATCCGTAGAGTGCTTTAAATGAATTTCTAAAAAGAGTGGTGATTAATTGATGGACAAGCTATCAAAAGAAGATTTGAAAGAGCAGTATAAAAGCAGAGTGATTATAGGGGGAATATACTGCGTGAAATGCAGCCATATCAATAACTTTTGGATTCGATCAACAACAGATATGCAAGGAGCGGAAAATCGTTTTGCATTTTTAGTATCGACTAATTCTTGCCCTGAAATGTGTATGATTGAGGCATGGAAAAAGTTTGGAGCAAATGCATTTTCTTTTGAAATACTGGAAAAAATAAAAAAGAAAGAAACACAAACAACACGTGAATTTTCCGATGATGTAAATACTTTGCTAGAACTTTGGATTGAAAAACGAAATGGCGAACGGAATGGAGAAAATTAAAATTGGAACAAATAATTGATATAACGAAATTTCTTGATAATTCCGAAAAAATCACACAGCTATCTCAAAAGAAAAAATTTAGAGTTGCGACGCTCTGCTATTTAGCGGAGAAATTTGAATTAAATCACAATTATACCGAAAAAGAGGTAAATGCCACCTGCGATGAATGGCATACTTTTGGAGATTATTTCGTACTAAGACGAGAGCTTGTTGATAACGGGTTATTATGCCGTGAATCAAACTGTTCTCGTTATTGGAAACCGAAAAATGACTAGGAGAATAAAATGAAATTTATAATATTTAATGGAAGCCCTGCCGGGGCAAATAGCAATACACATGTGATTGCAGAAGCGTTTTTGAGCGGTGCAAAAAGAGCTGATGCCGACACAGAAAATGTGTTTTTAATTGATAAGAACATTGGACACTGCAAAGGATGTTTTACCTGCTGGTTTAAAACACCAGGAAAATGCGTGATGCAAGATGATATGACAGAGCTTTTGGGCAAATATAATGCCGCTGATGTAGTGTGCTTTGCTTCACCTATTTATACATGGAATATGACAGCGGCTCTCAAGAACTTTGTCGACAGACTCGTACCGCTGAAAAGTCCTCTGATTGTAAATTCGGGCGGAAATTTTGACCTTGCAGATTCCAAACCTAAAACGCAACAATTTGTGGTGATTTCAAACTGCGGCTTTCCGGGCAACAACAATTTTGAAACCATGAAAGTGGTGGTTGCTTCCTGCAAACCTGCCCTTGAGATTTATCGTAACTGCGGTAAACTCTTAAAAAGCAAGGATGAGAAAATCAAAGAAATCGTAAATGAATATTTGCAAGTTGTCGAGCAGGCCGGGTATGAAATGGCAACGCAAAATTACGTATCGGAAGAAACAAAATCAAACCTTGAAATGCAGCTCATGTCGATACCTGATTATGTGAAATACATCGGGATGTAGCATAGAATATGAACAATTTGTAGACTGAGTGACGGCTTTTTGTCTACAGATATTATCGTCGTAGACCCACCACGCGTCGGCTGCGACAAAGTCGTCCTGGGAAACTTCGCTCACATGCTCCCAATGCATCTCCTACAATCCAGCTTCCCTAGCTATAAATATCGCAATATTATCAGAATTTGGCTATGCAACCAAAGAAATTCAACCAGGCGACATGTTCAGGGAGACGAGTCACGTCGAGACGGTTGTACTTCTTTCCCACAAAAATGCAGACACATATATCAACGTAAAAGTGAAGTTTGGCGAGGGTGACGGGAAAATCCAGGTGGATAAAATCGCTGAAAAAGCCGATGAATATAGACCTAACGAAAGAGTAACCTGCAAAAAATAAAAAGGTATATAGAAAGTAAATCTGGCTTCAAAGTGCATACTACTTTTATTGCAGAAGTAAAAAGAGATTAAAACTTGTCTTGTATGACGTTCTCAACGTAGTAGAAGAATTGGAGTATTCCTATTGTTCTGCAACTCCAGAAAGGGTAGAGTCAATTAAAGATGTGTTGAAACACTTTGAAATAATATATTAAATAGTAAAAGCTGCAACTCTTTAAAAATAGAGAATTGCAGCTTTTATGTTCTATAATAGATTTGAATTGCTGTTTATTTCTTAGAAGTACCCACTTATTTATTTATATTTGTTGACACATTAACCATATATATTTTGAATAGTATGCAAATATATATCAAAAACAACGATTTTATGTTGAAATACAAAAGGGAAAGATATACAATTATAATAACAATGTTGTTTATAATGTTATTATATTTAGGAGGTATATCGTGTCTGCAGTAAATGAATTATTAGAACTTGCGAAAAATGAATTGGTTCATCTCAAGTATGGTGAAATATTCTTAGTTCGAGACCTGTTTAAAGGCTACGAATGGAACCGTATATCTCGTAGTGACAGATTATTACTTGGCACACTGTTTCTTAATTTTATCAAAAGCACTGATACAGATGTTGTTGCTATAGAGAAAACATCGTCTGGACAGCAGAAATATGCAATAAAAACGGAGGAATGCTTATGATTACGACAACATTTGAAATTCGTCAAATTAATAAGCTCGAACCATTAAATGATCCATCTGTGTTTCAAACGATCATTCCACCCTTGCAAAGAATCAATAGTTTTTCCGACGATGATTTTGAGGATTTTATTGCTGAATGGGCTGCAGCATGTGCAAAAACTAAATATAAAGATGTATATAGAATTGGTGGAGCTGGTGATAAAGGTAGAGATGTTATTGCTGAATATGAAGATGGCAGTTTTGACTATTATCAATGTAAAAAGTATAGTACTAAATTGCAACCTAGCCAATATTGGGTGGAATTTGGTAAGTTATGCTATTTTATATACAACAAGGACATTCCTATGCCCAAGAAATATTATATAGTAGCATCTAATAATTTAGGTAAAAAAATGAGAAGCTTGATATCAAACAAAGAGGAAATTCGCAAAGGGTTAATTAAGGAATGGGATGACAAATGTAGTGAATCGCTAATAAGGAATAAAACCATTGCCTTAGATAGTGAATTATTGAGCTATATTCAAGGGTTTGATTTTAACATTGTAGATTCGTGCTCAATAAATACAATTATCGAAGAACATAGGCATACGCATTACTTTTATTTTCGCTTTGGAGGAAATCAAAAGCCGCAAAGAAATATAAATCTTGAACCACCCACTGCAGTTGAAACAGTTGAGCAAAAGTATCTAAGTAAAATTTTAGTGGCGTATTCTCAAGCTAAAAAAGAAGTTATAGATATAAAGCATTTAAAAAATTATCAGGAGCTAGAAAAAGATTTTAGTGGTAGAAGGCAAGAATATTATTCTGCTGAGTCATTGAGGCGATGCATTCGTGATATTTTCACTACTGACAATGAATTTACCATACTAAAAAAAGAAATGCACTCGGGAATAAAAGATTTTGCAAGTTCTGATTTTAAAGATGGTTTAGACAAATTAAAAAAAACTATGCATGAATCGACAAAAGTTAATTTATCGGTAAGTATAGTGGATAATGATTTACACTTTGTTGGTAATAATGACAAAAAAGGTATATGCCATCACCTTGCAAATGATGATTTGCTCGATTGGAGGACAGATAATGAATGATAGTCTTTATAATACTGACGTTGAAATCGGGTTACGTTGTCTTTTTATATTAAAAGAGTTAAATCCCATATCATGTAGTTTGGAAAGATTATTATATTTAGATTACTTGAGTTTGTATATTGAAGAGATTAATTCAGAAGCAGCAAATTTGCATCCTCAATATCCTCTACAATCAATTGAAATTATAGAAAAGCAGCAATTGTTAAAAAAGTCAATTCTCAAATTTGCTTATAAGGGCTTGGTAGATGTTGTGAACGATGTGGATTTATCTTTTCAATGTAACGCAAACACACTTTGGCTATTAGCTGATATTGAGAATGAATACTCTAGCCATTTGACAAAAAATATTAAATTGGCAATTCAAGCTACACTTCAAAAAACAGACTCGGAAGTTAAAAATATGATTTTATCTAAAGCAGCAGATTCTATTAATAAGTTTAATGGTTTCTATCCGTTTACAGAGGAGGATTAGTTATGTATGGTTTCTATATAAAAAAGTTAATGGTTGTTGGGGATGGGAAAGAACCTGCTCAAATCACCCTAGAAAAAGGACTCAATGTAATATATGGTCCTTCAAATACTGGAAAATCATATATATACCAATGTTTTGATTATGCCTTTGGTGCTAAAAAAATAAAAAAAATTTCAGAAAGCAAAGGGTACTCTAAGCTTCTGTTGGAAATAAGAACTTACACTGACAATCTGCCAATTACGATAGTTCGCTTTTTAGATGACAAAAAGATTTATTATTATAAATCAAGTATTGATGACCTTGATAATAATTCCACATATTACCCTTTAAAGGATGAACATGACCCAGTAGGGTTGGATAACATCTCTAAATTCCTGCTAAATCAAATTGGTATACCCCAAAATAAATTTTTAGTTAAAAATAAAAGAGGCACAAAGCAATCGTTAGGGTTTAGAGCTATCGCACATTTAACCGTAATCTCAGAAACAAATATAATTTCTGAGGAAAAGTCCCCTGTGCTCGACATTCAAAAAACGCAACAAACATATAGTAAATCTGTTTTTAGATACTTACTTACTAATCAAGACGATTTGGCTTGTCAAGAAATAGAAAAGGCAGAAATTAGAAAAGCAAAAAATGATGCCAAAATTGAATACTTAATTGAGGAAATTGATTCCTTAGAAAAAGAAAAACAAGGGTTGACACCTAACTACAAGGATACAACCAACGAACGTGGATTGGACTATTATAAAGAACAGATAATTAGCTTTGAAAATCGTATTAAGGAACGAAGAAAAGAATTACAATCTTTAGCTAGTGAAAACAACAAACTCAATCTACAAAAAAATAAAGCTCAAATAACGTTGGATAAATTTCAACTTTTGAATAAACAGTACCTTAGTGACTTAGAACGCTTGGAATTTATTTCTTCTGGAAACAAGCTAATCTCACAAATACATGTGTCACACTGCCCTCTGTGTGACAGTGAAATATCTGAGGATGAAGAAACAATTGATCATTCTGAAATTATCGAGTGTTGTTGTAATGAAAAAATGAGGATACAGACCAATTTACAGGATCTGGAAATTTCGATAGGTGATTTGTCAAGAGAATTAGAAACCTTAAATAACATGCTTATGTCTGGAGAATCTCAAGCGAATGAAGTAACAAAAGAGATTGAAGTAATTTCTTCTAAAGAGTTAGTTCCACTTAAAATATTAATTAATGAGATGATTGAAAATGCAAAACTCAAAGCAAGAATGTCTGATATTGACCAAACAATTATCCGTAAACGTGGGGAAGTAGTTGAATTTAAGGAAAGTAAAAAAATAAAAGAAGGCTCTGTTGCAGGCAGTTTATTTATTGAAGAAAGTATATATGATGCATTGTGTGAGGATATTAAAAATTCATTATTAGATTGTGGTTATACAGAAGTAGAAATTGTATCGTTTGATGAAAAGACACAAGATATTGTGATAAATGGAGAGCATCGTTTATCAAATGGCAAGGGATATAGAGCATTTTTCTTTGCAGTATTTAGTGCGACATTGATGTTGTATCTGAAAAAAGTTCAATACCCATTTAGTAACGTGCTAATTTTAGATTCTCCATTAACAACATTAAAAGAGTCAGAAATGGCTACTGCTATTGAAGATGATTTTATTAGTAATTCATTACAAGATGGATTATTCTGTTTCTTAGCGGATAAGTTTAAAGATTCACAGGCCATCATCATTGATAATAAAGAACCACCTAAATCATTAAATGGAAAGGTAAATAGCATTGTTTTTACCAAAGGTCTTAGTCAAGGTAGATATGGTTTTTTTGAAATAAATAAATAACAATCTCAACTTTCTCAGCACAAATCAGCAAACAAAGCCTGAATAAATCTGAACTGGGAGGTAATCCAATCCTTTAATTTATTTTTTATGGTTTCTGTGTTTTCGGTGGCAAAACCATTGGCAATCTCAAGAAATAGTTTCATCAAACTTCTAAGTGCGTCAACGAGTTCCATATCCTGTATGCCCTCGCACATGTCAAAGAATAATGTTCCATAAGTTTTTGGGACATTCTCATTTCTGCGAATCCATTCCAAAAGGATATATCTCGTAAAAATAATCGTCGTATGGCATATATTAGCATTATAGCTACGGTTTTGAACTTTCTGGCTAAATTGAAACAACGATTTGGACGCTTTAAAGAATACTTCTATACTCCAACGATTGCCGTAAATGCGGATAATTTCAGCATAGTAATCCAAGAGTTTAGTACATCACCAATAATCTAAAAAACCCCAACAAAAAAACATGATTTTCGTAATAAAAAAAATCATGTTTCATCCTATTTTTACTTGCAATCGTTACGAAGTGTAATATAATTAGAGATAGGTGGAAATTGAAAAAGTCGCCGTGTCCCGAGAGTGTTGGAGCACTCACAGGCACGAGCAGGTGTACAAGCACCTACACGTAACAGCTAGCTGTCTACGACGACAATTTATTATACCGTGATTTTCCTTGAGTGACAAGGGAGATGGTTTGTTCGGTATGATGTGATTGTAGTTTTGACAGAGGCTTGCGTCTGCATGCAATTAAGATATAGCAAAGCGCATGTGTAGGTTGAATAAACCCGCGCATGCGCTTTTTTGATTTCCCCTGAAACAAACTGTAGGGTGGGTTCCTTTATTGGATTACAATAGAGAAACCCCTTGCAGAATGAGGATGGGGGATATAAATGATGATGAAAAATGTATTTGATTCGTTGGCTGCCACGAAGGAAGATGAAATTTTGGTTGGTTTAGATTTAAGAAAATATTCTAGTGAATATTTTCATGCCAGCGAAAAAGTTCTTGCGTATCAGAACAAAATAAAAAGTGTTTTGCCCTTGGATTTGCAGGAAACTTTGGAACAACTTGATGATGAATATAATTGTATGATGATGAGCGGAATGGACGTATATTATCGACAAGGTTTTTCCGATGCAGTCCGGTTGATTATGGAGACAATGAGTTGGTCACCAACGCGGAGTTAGAAAGAACGGCGCACCCTAGTGATTTGAAAAAATCACTGGGGTGCGCTGTTTTGTATAAGTGGTGATTTTTATTTGATTTGACTGTATAATCTTTTGGGGATTACATATAACGAACCATCTTTCTGAATTTCAGTATAGCAGATTCATTATAATCGTGTTCAGAAAATGTCTCGATTTATGGTACCATTATACTTTTCCCTGATCCAATCTTTTTGCACCAATACACTGTCCCATAATAGACAAGGTTTATTGCAAATTTTAATATGGAGCCTGAAATCAAAGATACTATAAGAGAAATTGAAAAGAGAAGAATACAAGTATCAAACAGCATTGGGCAACTTGATAATAAGATAAGAGTTCTTTGCGAGAAGTATTTACTTTATAGTCTTTTAGGCGGAATGTTTCTAGGTGATTTTTAGTTTAAATAGTACCTTTTGAGAAAAATGGAGGGATTTTGAAGGGGTTTTTGCCTTTGTATGGAATTTCATAAGTGAATTATTATTGTTTAGTGTAAAAATTTAGACGAAGAGAAGTGCCATTTGGTATATTCGTATAAAATGGGTTAAGAGCCAAAATAGTAGAAGGAAACAATAAGCATAAATAATTATGCGAGGGAGTGTGAAAATGCAAGATTTATCTGAAAATAGTATTTATGAAAAAATACGAATAACTGTAGCAGAAGCACAGCGGAAAGTATATGCTACAGTTAACTTTGTAATGGTTGAAACTTATTGGAATATAGGGAAGCAAATAAATGAAGCGCAAGGTGAAAATGAACGTGCAGAGTACGGAAAAGGTTTATTAAAGTTTTTATCAGAAAAACTTACGCAAGAATTTGGTAAAGGATATACTGTTACAAATTTAAAATATATGCGTCAATTTTATAATGCTTTTCCAAAACGTCACGCACTGCGTGACCAATTGAGTTGGACACATTATAGAATGCTTTTAAAGGTTGAAAATGATGCAGCTCGAATGTTCTATTTAGACGAATGCGCAAAATCAAATTGGAGTACAAGACAACTTGATCGACAAATAAATAGCTTTTACTATCAGAGGTTGTTATCTAGTCAAGACAAAGATAGCGTGCGAAATGAGATTCAAACACTGGAAAAAGGTATTGATGCCAAAGATATTATTCGAGATCCATATGTACTTGAATTTTTAGGATTAGAGCAAACACCTAATCTTTATGAAAAAGATATTGAGCAAGGTTTGATTGAACATTTACAAAAATTCTTATTAGAACTTGGACGTGGATTTTCATTCGTGTCGAGGCAACAACATATTACCTTTGATGGAGAGCATTATTATATTGACCTTGTTTTTTATAATTATATTTTGAAATGCTTTGTCATTATTGATTTAAAAATCGGTAAGCTGACACATCAAGACATTGGTCAAATGCAGATGTATGTAAATTACTACACAAGAGAACTAATGAATGAAGGTGATAACCTTCCTATTGGTATTGTTCTTTGTGCTGACAAAAGTGACTCAGTTGTGAAATATACTTTGCCAGAAGATAATAATCAAATATTTGCATCGAAATATAAGTTATATATGCCGACAGAGGAAGAACTTAAACGAGAACTTGCAAAAGAACAAGAACTGTTAGAGCTAGAGCAAGAGCTATAATAGGTGGAAATGAAATTTTACAGGCTGCTATATAGAGATTGGAGGACGCTTGTTTTTTAACAACATTATTGTACTCAAGAGCTTAGTACATCACCTACAACCTAAAAAATACGAATTCTATTTGCTGTGGTTAAATTTGGGGATTACAAATAATTACAGGTGATGAGCAAGACGGTATGCTATATGTAACATAAATTATTTCATTTTAACTTTTTAAACGTTAAAATGAAATAAATAAAGTTACATACAGGACTGGTGGTCTTTATGAGTATTTTGAAAGACGGATTGGATTTGAAAATTAAATGGTTCTATAATAAATGTTGGAATAAAATGAATAACTCGGTTACAATTAAAGTTATCAGACACTGACCGAACGGGGCTATCACTTAGCTGATACGAAATGTAGTAATATTTATTATGGTCTTTATTCATAGAAGTCCAATTTAAGTCCGGCGAAGGAATCGGTATAGTTTTTCATGAAATAATAGGAAAAGTGATAGGGCGTCAGGGGAACAACTGTGATGAAGCAAATGAAGCGGAGGTATTTTTATGAACGATTTGATTTTGATTATAGATATGCAAAACGATTTTATTGATGGGAGTTTGGGAACCAAAGAGGCACAGGCAATTGTACCGCGCGTTCAAAAGAAGCTTTTCACTACTGACAGTGTTATTATGTTTACGCAAGATACGCACGGACAGGATTACCTGGATTCGCAAGAAGGAAAGAATCTGCCGATCAAGCATTGTATCAAACCTGAAAAAGGCTGGGAGATTTGTGATGCACTCAAGCCATACGTGAAGGAAAGCAATGTTTTTGAAAAACCGACCTTCGGCTGTACGAAACTGATTCAGGCTGTAGAACCTCATGAATCTATTACGATTGTCGGACTCTGCACGGATATTTGCATCATTTCCAATGTGCTATTGATCAAGGCGTTCTATCCAGAAAAGATGATCATAGTCGATAGCAAGTGTTGTGCTGGGGTTACACTAGAAAGTCATGAGAATGCATTGAAGGCAATGCGCAGCTGCCAGATAACGGTTATATGAGTGTAGGTTGTTTAACTTAATCGGATAACCTGATTTGCCCAAAATTGTTGATGCTTATATGCGTTTAAATTTTTAGAGTAATACTTACAGAGGTGTAAAAAATTGAAAATAGAACGATTAGTTGCGATTCTTTCTATTCTTGCGAATGTAGATCGAATTACAGCGCAAGAACTGGCCGATCGCTTTGAAGTGTCGAAAAGGACAATTCTTCGGGATCTGGATACACTCAATGGTGCGGGGATTCCGATTATATCTTATCCTGGTATTGGTGGTGGGGTGGGAGTATCGGAAGGCTATAAGATAAATAAACATATTCTCTCTACAAGTGATCTAGAAAAAATATTTACTGGACTGAGTGCGCTAAACAGTATTCAGCAAGATCATGCGATAACAAATTTGCTTGCGAAACTTCTGCCAGACATGAAAGAAAAAACAGATTTTCAAAGTGATTATGTAATAGATTTATCTTCTTGGTTTTTTGATAATATGATAACTAAAAAAATAGCTGATATTCGACAGGCGATTATACAAAGAAATTGTATTTGTTTGGAATATATATCCATTCATACCAGGATGGAGCGTGTAATAGAGCCTCATCGATTAGTTTTTAAGCAATCGAATTGGTATGTTTATGCTTTTTGTAGGGAAAGAAAAGAATTTCGTCTTTTTAAAGTCCGGCGAATTGCATCTTATAAAATTTTGGATGAAACTTTTGAATTTCATGCTTTTGAAAAGATAGAAGTAGGTAAAGCATATGGGAATAATGTTTTTTGTCCGTCGGATCAAGAAAAACAATTCAAAATTATCTTGGAATATGATATATTGAATGAATTTTTTTTGACGGATAGAGTGGATGCTTCTTTGTGTAAAAGATCTCTGGACGGTGATGCAAGCGTTGGGACAATTTGTTTCTCTGCTTCGGAATTGACGTGGGTAGCCGATTTTGTTTTCGGTATTTTGGATAAAGTGAGGGTTATCGCTCCAGCGGAGTTGAAATTTGAAATAAAACAAAGATTAAATAAAATAAATTCTCTGTATAAAGGTGACATATAGGTGTCACCTTTTCTGCTGTAAAATAAGCAGTAGAAGGAGAGTGATAGGAAATGAAAAAAGAAGTGCTTGTATTCATTTTTGATGGATATGCTGATTGGGAAAGTGCCTATGTTTGTGCAGAACTGAATGCACCAGATACGCAATACACAATAAAAACACTCAGCTTTGATAGAAAGATTAAAGTATCAATGGCAGGGTTTAAGGTTTTGCCGGATTATTCCATAGAAGAATTACCAGATAATTTTAGCCTGTTGATTTTAACTGGAGGATATGCCTGGATGAAGCAACTAAATAACGCAGTACTCCCAGTTGTCGAATACGCAGTTAAAAGAAAGATTCCCGTAGCTGCAATCTGTAATGCAGCGAATTTTATGGCACAGCATGGATACATAGATCAAATTCACCATTCTGGAAATACACTTTTATTTATGAAAGAACAAGCTCCACACTATAAAGGGGAAAACTATTTTTTAGAAAAACAAGCGGTTTGCGATAAAAATATCATCACAGCTAATGGTAGCGCATCTCTTGAGTTTGCAAAGGAAATTCTGCTTTTAATGAAAGCAAAACCGGTGGCAGAAGTTTTAAAGTGGTATATGCTGCATAAAGATGGATTTTATCCAGAATGATGAAGCAAAATGAAAACAGTTCTTCGTTATCCGATTAACACGTTGGCTGTGTTGTAAAAATTTGTATAAAATAAAATCGATACGAAGGTTGGAAATTAATTTTTAAGAGACCATGACTTGGTCACCAACGCGGAGTTAAAAGGAACGGCGCACCCTAGTGATTTTTTCAAATCATTAGGGTGCGCCATTTTGCATAAGTGGGGATTTTCATTTGCAACGTTGTCCTGTTTCATGAGGCCCGAAAACCGTTTCAAGCTAGATTTAAACGATGACTTAGAATATAATTTGTGATGATGAAAAAAATGCCACAGAGGAGTAATGAGGTGACATAGTAGTTTGCACCAAGTACAAATGAAAATATCTGTCCGAAAATGAAAAGCCCGAAAAAAGCAGCGAAAGCACAGAAGATACTATGCTCACGGGAGAGATGACCGATGGACACCGAAGCGTAGATGATAAGTATCGCTGTGGCATCATACATAAGTGTTCCGTAGATAAAAGCAGCAAAGTGTGTCGTGAGGTTAAGCATATCATCCGGTGTGATAGTACTGAAAGGAAACTGGATTCCCGAAAGAATGTCCGGGTTTATGGTGACAAATAGGAAAAAAACGGTAGCGAACGTTAGCAGCATACCAGTGAAAGCAAAGAGAAGTGCTGCGATGAGCTTACTTGTAATGAGCTCCCAAGTCTTTACGGGCAAAGTGAAGGTCAGATAGCCTTCATTGGAAAAAAAGTTACTGTAAAAGCGGCGCGTGATGACAACCAGCGTAAAGACCATGACCGCGGCAATGATGAGAATATGGAAAAGCGCCGTAAAGGACATGATTGTCGGCATCTGCAGCATATAGAAAACTTTTTCAAGCAAAGCAAATAGAATAAGCGCAGCATAGAACGGAAGCAACTGACGAAATATAGACTTTATTTCATATTTAAAAAGATGGATTAACATTTAAATTCCTCCCTAAATAGTGCATCAAGGGATACACCTTTCTTTTCACGGATTTCATCGACAGAGTCATGGAGAATCAAATTGCCCTGTTTGATAAGAATGGCTTCATCAAGAATGGATTCAATTTCAGAGATAAGATGTGTCGAGAGGATGATGGAGGCCTTCTCCTGATAGTTCGTAAGGATGGTTTTTATTATATAGTCACGAGCGGCTGGATCAACACCACCGATTGGTTCATCGAGCAGATAAAGGTCAGCTTCGCGGCTCATGACAAGGATGAGCTGGACTTTTTCTTTTGTGCCCTTTGACATGTTTTTAAGTTTATCATCAAGGCCAATCTGCAGATTTTGCAGCATATCGCGAGCCTTATCTACATTGAAATCTTTATAGAAGTCACTGAAGAATTCAAGCATTTCTTTAACGCGCATCCAGTTGTTGATGTAGGTGTGTTCTGGTAGATAGGAGACGATTTTTTTTGTTTCTGTGCCGATCGGGTGACCGCCGATAGTCAGTGTGCCGCTTGTCGGGACAAGCAGGCCAGTACAAAGTTTGATGAAGGTCGTTTTGCCGCTGCCGTTCGGGCCTAGTAGTCCGATGATGCGCCCACGGGGAATATCAAGCGTGAGATCGTTCAGGCCGCAGGTGCTGCCGTAGTGTTTCGTGAGGTTTTGACATTGTAAAATGGAATCCATATTATTCACCGTCTTTCGTAAGTGTTGTTAATAATTGAAGCGTTGCTTTTCGATCGTAACCAATCGCAGCCATTTTCTCAAGAAAATCGTTCATCTGCAAGCGTGCAGTTTCTTTTTTTTGTTTATCCAGCATAGTTTTATCCTCCGTAATGAAACGCCCGTTTGTGCGTTCTGCATAAATAATCTCTTCCTGCTCGAGTTGTGCGAGGGCACGCTGCATCGTGTTTGGATTGACGCCAGCCTCTATAGCAAGATCACGTACGGGTGGTAGTCTGTCACCCAGATTTCGTTTGCCGACAAATATTTGATTCTTGATTTGTTCGGCGATCTGGGTGTAGATCGGTCGATCTTTTGTAAAATCCCAAGCCATAGTGAATGCTCCTTTACATTGTATTATTGTATTAGTTACATAGTACAATAATGCAGTGAGAGTGTCAAGACGTATTTATAAAATTCGGTAGTGGAAGGTATTATCTGTGAAATCACTAAAGAGAATTGCTATAGGCAGATAAATATAAAGTTGAGGAATATGCAAGAACTTTAGCATTTTTTTCCGATGCAATCTGGTTGATTATGGAAACGATGGCTTGGCCATCGACGCGGAGTTAGAAGGAACGGCGCACCCTAGTGATTTGAAAAAAATCGCTGGGGTGCGCCGTTTTGCATAAGTGGGGATTTTTATTTGCAACTTTGTCCTGTTTCATGGTGCCATAAACAATAGGGAGAACTTTCTCAATTCATTTTATACTATTTCTAGAAAAATAATTTTTAGGTTAAATTATTGGTGGAATGAATAATAGCTGAACGGTATGTTATTGGCGAATAACCATTCCAACGTTTAAATTGTCGACTAAAACTAGAAATATTTTGATATCCTAAAGCAAATGCAACGTCACTAATAGAAAATTGTGGATTTAACATCATTTGTTGTGCTTTTTTTAATTTTAAGCGAGATAAATATTGTCTCGGTGAAAGACAGTATATTTTCTTAAAAATACGGAAACCATATCCCGTACTTATTCCAATTTCATCCATAGTCTTTGCTATATTAAACTCATCCTTACTATTATAATATTTAGTTTTTATGTAATTTGAAACATTATTT
>Ga0302185_10000603_pt1 | contig 27382 bp, 16 predicted proteins | sample II_Bog_E1_1_FD_200231 | JGI IMG/M metagenome (GOLD analysis project Ga0302185, IMG submission 200231) | Peat permafrost microbial communities from Stordalen Mire near Abisko, Sweden - II_Bog_E1_2 | ecosystem: Environmental > Terrestrial > Soil > Wetlands > Peat | place: Sweden: Abisko... | reverse complement strand
TCTCCCAACCCCAACCCCACCCCCAACCCCCAACCCCAACCCCAACCCCAACCCCAACCCCAAGATATAAGATGAATTGCCATCAAATAAAATATAGCTACTTACATAAATTCATGTGAATCCTGTTTATTTAAAAATTTTGAGAATAAATATGATTGACTATTTCGCTCTTATATCACATCGTACAATCAATATGCAAACACAATCATTTTTTATTATACTGCATCTCTATCTTGAATAAGTCCTTGTCTCCCTCGTAGTCCACACATGAGTAGTTCATATACTTATCTCGCTTTAGCACGAATTCTGCCAATGGAATTATGTGTTTGGCCTGACAACTATTACCTTGAAATACTAGCTTGCGTCCTGCTCTAAATTAAAAATTGGCTAAAACTGCTTGGTGATGGTTAGCCTCCTCGTGGCTGCGCACCTCGAATAGCAGTACTTTTTCACTCTCCATCAACTAATTATAATAGGAGTTTTTAAATAATGAGATTAGTGGGACAGCCTTGATAGTAATCGAAAGTGATTCTTATCGGTTATTTATCTTTAAGATGAAAAGATTGATTTTGAGCTCGGTTTTTTGATATAATTATGGCAGAGATAAAAGATGTTAGATTATCACTTCAATTAGGAGGTTTATGTAATATTTAGTAGTGGGAAATTAGCTGATAAATGTCTATACTTATTTCGCAATACGATCTGTTGAGAGATCGTATTAGACTTGGATCGATGATGGTTGAGAGAGAAGACTACCCCTTCGTCTCTTTTTTAATAGGATATTTTGTGGGCAAAGTTAATGCAGACATTGACGTGATCTTCGAACTTATAGAAATCATCCACTATTTAATCAAATCAAAACTGGTATCGTCCTTTCTAGCATTTCAAATATTCAAGGTCACTGAAGATTTTCCGAAGGATATTCGCAAAATGGTGAGGGTATTGGGGGATGCCAAAAATGGTGAGGAGATCAACCTCATAAAATTTGTGGAATCATATTATGGAGATATGGATTCGACTGCGTGGAAAAAAATTCCAAATATCTTTAAAAAATAGTAAAATTCATAAATAAAATTAAATCATAAATAGGAATTGGCCAACGACGGCACGCAATAACTGGACAGTCCAAGCCAAATCTGCATGAATTAAACGTATAAATTATAGCAGGTGGACCTGGAAGAAAGACGCAAACTTGAGTAAGCTGACATTTAAATGGCCAAAAGGATGCAAGAATAGTTTAACCAAGAGAAAGAATGCAAGAAGGAAGATGATGATGTTCCCTGCGAAATTTGCTATTCTGGGCTGTATGATGAGGAATTCATACCTTTGGATCGGTGTGGGCATCTTTTCCACAAAAACTGCCTTGTATAAACTTTTAAGACAAACATTTCAACCAACAATTTTCCTATTCGCTGCCCTAAGGATTAGTGTAAATAATAAATCAATGAAATGGATATCAAAGCCATCCTTTCAGCTGAATTATTCTAAAAATATTCATCTCATACTCTTAAAGCTTATGCTGAGCTTCATGGTGATTCTATGTATATCTTTCTTCATTTAGATCATGGTGTCCGACAGCCAGCTGTGGTTATATGTTCTTTTTCGAGAAAGAAGACAATTAACGATTTTAGTGTGCCGAGTGCAAAAAAGAGTATTGTCTTAACTGCAGGGTTTAGTGGCACAAAGGCATGACTTGCAAAGAGTATACGATTTCAGCAACTACTAGTGAGGATGATTAAAAATTTATAGCTTTTGTCAAAGGCAAAAAATTCAAACAATGCCCAAAGTGCAAATTTTGGGTCTAAAAGAACTAAGGTTGTGATCACATGACCTGTAAGTGTAAGTTTGAATTCTGCTATAAATGTGGTGGAGTATACATGAAATGCGAATGTGTTGAAAAGGCGAGATAATAGATGTAAGCCCGACGAAGAAAGGCCGAAGAGAAACGTCAAAGGAAGTAGTAAAGACAAAGACGTCATTATGATTAAAAAAGTAATCGGGAATCGAGACCAAAAAGAAAAAAATGATAATTGTATTGCTGTCAGTCACTATTTACGATTTGAAAATACAGATAATAAATGTAGCAGATTAAGCTATTTGATTTTCGATTTTATGATCTTCTATTCTCTATAATACAATTAGTAAAGTAACATAGAATAAATTATGCAGGAAGAAGGATCATCCATTCAAAGTAGTCATCATCTAACAGATCGCCATAAGAATCCACTGTCGCCTCCAACAAAACAAGATGATTAACAGTAGAGATCCATTAAGATTCCACTCATCTCGAAACGCATGAATAGTGTCGAAAAGTACGTAACTGAGTTTTATGCTCATACTGTGGATGTTAATAAGACTAAACAAGATAAGGACAGCAGCCAAACAAATAAAAACGAATAAAAGCAAAAACCAACGCATAAAGACATGTTAAATCACTCTCATTCTGCAGATATTTCTTCTTTAATGGAGCAAGATGGGTTAACGCCAATATCAAGCAAATTTTGTTTAAACTACTCCTCGATTATGAACCAAAAGAGTTAAGATAAGATGGAAGTATTAGGTAAATTATAAAAAGATTACCTACTCCTCAAGAAAAAGATGCAACCTCACATCAAGCATATTAATAGTCTTGCTGATGGATTAAATTACAAAACCCTAAGGATTGCTGATATCTCAGAGCAGGAAATTACACCAGAGGAAGTCCAAAAATAGATAAAAAATTCAATCATTAACTAGGATGGTCGCAAGTATTACGCTGATCTGTACCTACTAAAGAAGGGGAGAGATAAAATCATCAACTCATTGTCCAACGTCGGCAAGCTATCACTCTAAGGCAACTCCCATCAGATCAACGATCTTACTTATGAGGAGAAGCTGAGAGCGAACGAAGAGAATTATGTTAAAGGCAAAAGTACAAAATTGATTATTTAGTAATTCGGTAGCGGTAGGCTAAAAAAGCTAAGATGATGAAGGGTCGTAACCTACACTGGAATGTGTACTACGATATGCTGGCTTTATCTGCTAATGAAAAGAAAAAGCTGAAGGGCATTTGCAAGTTTACATCTACTTTCGGCATTGCCTGATTTTTATTACTACATATGCATGACAATAGGCGCCCTAATTATTTGTAAGCAACAATAATTTTCACTCCAATCTTCAGTTTCACTTTTGCACTGCTCTAGAACTATTATCAATCAGCAATAGTAAATAGTTGCTACCAAGTGAACTCCTTAATATTTTGCTGATATTTATGTATCGAAGTAAAAGAACCAAATAATGAGATGAACGAATGATGTTCAAGTGATGATGAACATAGATGCTTATAATTGATTTTTAAATTAAATTTGCCTTGATGCGCTTTAAAATCCGCAGCCTGGAAGGCCAAAGTCGACATGATGACATTTGCACATCTGTATCATGGTGTTCCTTTAATGAGCTTACCAGGTAGGCTTTACTTTATGCAGCATCGGCGACGACAACATTATTTATCGATGGAATGCTAGCTCCGGACAAGGCACCAAGTGGCTTGAGCTTGACTCATACGCTATTGACCATGACTGGATGCCCCTCACCAAGGGTGTGAGCTAGACCCTCGCAGTCGGATTTGCTGATGGCACGATTAAATTCATTAGCAAAAACGGAAAGATCGAAAAGCACATCACTGCATAAACTCATAAGAAATCTGTGATATCGCTAAGATGGAGTTATGATGGTGGAGCTCTAGCCACCACAGGCCAGGATGGCAGTCTAAAAATATGGTCTAAGAATGGAAATCTTAGAACTAATCTTGTTCAGTCAGATAAACCAATCTACTCGGTGGCCTGGAGTCCTGATAGTGATGCAGTACTCTACTGTTTTGATAAATTTATTGCTCTAAAACCTCTGAGCGCCAATCAGCAAAAGAATTTGCAGTGGAAAGCTCACTAAGGTTTGGTCCTAAAGGTTGATTGGAGTCCCAATAACAACTGCATTCTTTCTTGTGGTGAGGACTGCAAATACAAAGTTTGGGATAATTATGGTAAACCATATCTTATGCAGGCCGTCTTCTATATTCATCAACACCTTATGACCATGTTGTCAACTCCATTGCTTGGGCGCCTAATGGATAATACTTTTCTGTTGGAGCTTTTGGCATGTTCAAACTTTGCGACAGAACTGGATGGACTTATTCTTTCAGTAAAGTTGATAATGGCTCAATTGAAAAGTTAACTTGGTCCTCTGATGGTACTCTCTGCGCTGGGTCATGTGGAGATGGAAGTGTGGTGTTTGGGGAGGTGGTAGACAGACAGATATCCTTTAGCAACTGGGAAGCTACTCTGAGTGATTAAAACAGAATCTAAGTTACGGATATCTTGGCTGAGAATGTGGAATATCAATAGAACTTAGACTTCAAGGATAGGGTGATTAACTTGTCAATTGGCTTTGGCAGTTTAATTGCAACCACTGCCACACAGTTCTATATCTATAATATCCCTAACTGGAATACGCCCCACATCTACGAGCTTAAAGACTCAGTGGCCTTCATCCTACAAAGTCAAAAATACTTCTGCCTCGTGGAGAGTACTAATGGACTCGTAATCTACAACTATGAGGGAAAGTTAATAAGTAATCCTAAGATTGCAGGAGCTAAATGTACTTTCTTTTGGATTTAGTTGAATTTATGAGCAAAAAGAAGATAGCTATCGCATCAGACATTCTTGCAGTGATTGAGGCCACAAATAATAAGGTTGTCCGATTCTATGAGATTGCGACCGGCAAACTGTTAAATTTCACAGTTTAACACTCACTCTCAATTGTTTAAATTAACATGAGTCAAGTGGAGCAATCCTTATAACGTAAAATTGCCTTCCTTGATGCTAACCGCGATCTTTATTTAACCACAGTCAACAGTACAGAGCGCAATCATAAACTGGCAACCATCTGCGACTCTTTCCAGTGGCATGATAAATTTGACGTACTCGCTTCTGTTGCAGATGGTAAGCTTGCAACTTTCTTTTATCCTAATGTTATGTTTATCGATCCAGATCTCCTCCCATCAACTACCACATTCAAGGAAGTGCCTGAACTTGGCAGATCTCCCCAAATAGTTACTTTTTGTTAAACACAAGTCACATTACGACGAAGGGACGGAGGATTAATTACAGTGGCTAACTCGCCTTATCCTACCATTTTGCTTGACTTCTGCGAAAAGGGAAAGTGGTAGAAGGCTACAAAACTGTGCCGATTTGTCAAGGAACCATTGCTGTGGGCCTGCTTAGCGGCTGCCTCCTTGAAGTACAAAAAGCTGGAATCTGCTGAAACTGCTTTTGCCGCTATATAAATTCCATAAAAAGTAATTTTCTTAAGTTAGCTACGAGACAGTCCATCTGAGATTGTCAGAAATGCATCGCTGGCCCTACTGTTTCACAAGAACACTGAAGCTGAGCAAATTTACACGCAAAATAAATTTTATTATCGGGCAATTCGAATGCACATTGATGGTTATCGTTGGTAACGTGCTTTGAAACTGGCTAGAGATTACAAGGTGCATCTGAACACAGTGATAGCTTTCCGCAAGAAATACCTTGAACGCATTGGTAAGCAAGAGGATAACAAATAGCTGCAAAAGGCTGCACTATAAGTTGGGGAGATCGATTGGCCCGCCATTGAAGCGAGCATAGCTGACGAGCTCTAAAAATAAAAGAAGAAATGATAAGTATTATCCAAACCCAATATTAAATGATTAATTTAGAACCGCATTAACAATAATCAATCCACTCAATTGCCGTTCTACATTAAATTTAATAGGATCGCAACTATGAAGTGTAAAATAGAGATTTGCTGCCAGGAAACGTTTAGTCGGGCATTATTAGCTATTTGCCTGTTAGATCTACAGCTGCTGACAATTTATCAATTTATCCAAAATAATCATCTGGCTTTAAATGGACAAAGATTTCAACCTTACTTGGCCGGGTGATCCTTGTAGTTGTCGTGATCTTTTTACTTATTGTCTTACCTTATGCTCTTTCTGAAAAAGATAAAATGCCGTTAGCTGATACTTTAAATAAAGATAATACCGCAGATATATCTCTTAATAGCTCTCTGCTGGAAGTTAAGATCCTTAGTATTGATAAATCCAATTTCACCAATAGCACATAATATACGAATAGCACAATAAATTTAATTAGCAGTGTTAATTCGTTAAATTAAGGGCAATAACAAATATCAGAATAATACGGATCAGAACAATAGGAAATTACACCTATTTTACCAAAAATATTATGGATACAGACCGGCGAATACCTATAAAATTAGTCCATTCTGCCTGCAGTTATGGTCCATCACCTCATGCTCTATGCAAACAAAAGTGGCTTTAATGCCAGGATAATTAACAATTACAATGCCTATGAATGGTTGTCCGAAGATTTGACTGAATTGATCAGGTCAACCCTGCACAAAAGCAAGTTTGATTTTAGGGTCGGGCAGTTATTACGATTAGCTTTACTTATTGAGCATGGAGGTATCTCAGTGGAAATGCCAAATACCATTGTCCTCTAAGACTTCAATTGGATTGTTGACATCTTCGATAAAGTACATGGTCAGAATAGCAATAATCTTACTCGTTGCTAACTGAATTAGCCAACAGAAATATTCATGTTCCACAGATAGGAAAATTAGTCTCTATGGTATACTGACAATTTCATTGCATCAAAATAAAACTCAACTCTTTTGCGGGATATTCTGGATGAAATGTCCAGCATTTTGGTCAACGAAACTTTCAAGTATGGCCAGGTTAAAAATACCATAAATATTAACAGGGATACTAACAGTCGTTCCTTCAATTGGTTTTTTGAAAACATTCTTAATGAGAAACTAAAATCTTAATCCCTCAGTAATTAAACGTCAGATATTTGCCAGAAATATGGCCTTCAGTCAATAAACATTTATAAAAACATTTATTAGCCTGCCTGTGCAAAATTAATCTATCAAGACAAACAAAGCATGATGGAAACATGTCAAATACCATATGTGTATTCTTTTGAAGGGGCCGAAGGCCAGATGAAGAGCAGCATCATTAAAGTCATAAACTAAGGCCATTTAAATTCTTTTCAGACGAATAGTATCTTTGCCAATGACATCATGCGCGCCGAAGGCAATAAATGGTTGTTAAATCCAGTCAGTCCTCAAAGATAAGTTCATCTCTGTATTATTTCTTTGTAAATTCAATCAAAATAAAATGCTTCGATAGAGATTCAGGCAAGTCTAAGGAGGATCAAGGAGCAAACTTTTAAAAAATGGAACTCAGTCTATATGGTGGATAGTCTGGGTAAAGATAGTTAGGCTTTTTAAAATGATAATTCTGCTGTTTTGGTCAACGCCTCCATTTATTAAGGCCTTAATTTGCAGACAGCGATTACTAAGCACTGCCCATCAAAGAGTATTGCCTTTTTAATGGATTATAACTAATTTCTTAGTTCGAACGATGATCTCTCTAAAATAGCTGACATTTTTTTAGACAGATCCGTATATGGAGGTTTGATTAACATTAAAGTAAACTCAATAATTTCAATACCGCCGATATTGGTAAACGTGAAGAGAGTACTTTATGAGCCGAATCGGCAAACATTGGTAACCATTCTTAACTTTTTTAGGGTATTTAGTACAGACTATTACAAAATCATTCCCACCTCCGATCTTCATAACGTATAAGGAGAGTACTTCGATAGAATTATTCCATTATTAGCTATGCTCGAGCTTATGGAGGTAAATGGCAACTGCTAAACTGACGAAATTCGCTATTTGACTCGTAGAATTAAGGAACTAATAGACTTTCCTCGAAACAGAGTACCCATTGATGTGACTGTTGTAGCAAATCAAACCAAAGAAGTGAATATTAGCAGACCTGAACTCGGCTATAAATATTTCTATTTAAGTATGTGCTACACTTTGTGGTCAATGGAGTATGCTAGCATGTGGGACCCTAAAAGATTAATCACATTTAATTCGGGAGTGAAATATCAAAGTCCAACCGATAGAATACATCTGTCAAAGATAATTCCCAAAAAGATTCATCATATCTGGGTGAGGGGATAACTACCAAGTTTTAAAAAATATTTGATTGAAAAAGCGAGAAATGATCACCCAGGATATGAATACTTCCTTTGGACTTAAAACAACATTACTCGTTAAAATTTTCCCTTCACATACGATATTATTACTAATATTTTAGAGTTTGAAAGTAAAAGTCCTTATAGTAAGATGGCCATGGTCGCCGATCTTCTGAGATATTAGATCATCTATAATTAAGGAGGATTCTATTTTGATACGAACTATTACTGGATTAGACATAATGGCCTATAGGATTTTAGGACATACTAATTTGTAGGGGGCACTGAATTATATCCTCGCAATCGATTGGCAAAATCCAATGGTTTTTTTGGAAGCACTGCACATAATAGCCATCTTTTGAAATTGATCAATTCAGCCAGTCTCAGCACAATTAATATATACTCTAACCTAGCGAATAAAGTTACAGGACCTTACTATTTCAGTAAATCAATTAGCCCAGAGGATTAAAGTAATGTCAACATATTGCTGCTGTCAATGGAAGAACTATATCCGTATTATATGTGGGAATTTGTTAAAAAAATAAATTTATGCGAGGCAAAATCAGTTAATTAGCCCGATTTAGCTTTTGTTGAGAAAGGAAAAGGATATTATAAGGACTGTGACCGCAGATATCCTTATGCTTATGGTGTGAATCTATTTGATTTTGGAAAATCTTGGGGAAAAAGAACTCCCAAGCGCAGATGATAATTATTTAGGATGTTATCTTTAATTTAGCATATCCCTTACTGCCTACTTTATTCAGCATTCCTTTAAAATTTATAGTATTATTTATTAATCATTACAAATAGAGAATGAACATCCAATAACAATAGATACCTATTGAGTAGCTTTTAAATTTCAGCAAGGAAGAGCTGCTTGCTCGCATGCAATAGCAGTGGAAGTTATGGATCAAAAGCTCGCTCGATCTGTAAAATCTCTATAGATAATATGAGATGATTCCTCCCAATAAAAGTTTGCCGTACAACTTGCCCTCGTCAAAGAGGGAGGGAAGTGACCAAAGTTCATGATCTGCTATACTTGCGTTTTTGAAAGTAAACCTTTAATATCAAATTAGATGTTCGTCAATATAAATTTGTATGAATTGACCAAATAAATTTAACGCATTTGCTAGCTGTGGAGGGTAATGAATTTGATTGATAAAATCCAATGACTTTCCTCATATCAAATTAATAATTAAATAGCCCTTGCTAAAAATTATACACTATTTTGTTATCATCACTTCTGAGATGACTGACTTTGAACCACCAACTCGCCTATTTTTTTAAAAGAGCTTTTTCTTAGTTGCAGCGAAGGCTTCCTAGGCATCTATTCATCAACAAGACTACTACCACTTGCTCTTGATTTATTATAACGTGGAACTTATCGAGCGAGACCTCCAGAATACTCTGCTTTTTTAACTGGCTGTACCTATCCCTCCTCAATAAAATCCTTGTCTTAAATAGAGTATTCCACGTAATTACCTTATTTTGGAACATTTTTCTTTGGCATTGGTATATCAGGGTATCTTTTCTTTTTGAATGAAGGCTATTTATTTTGGTAAATGCTCATTATCTACTTTTAAATCTCGTTTTTGGGCAAAGGAATGTCGGGCTTTCTTCTATTCCTTCTTTTTTTGCTTCCTTTTATGCCTTAGCTTGGTTTGAGTTCTTCACCGATGTCTTCCTATTCGATGGCAGATATTTCGAAAGGGGGTTGTTGAAAAACTGTATCTTACTCTCGATAAGATTAATCTTCTTGTTAATCAATTTTGATGATTTGATTGGGTGTATCTTCTAATATTTGTTGAATATCTTCTTCCAGTTTCACCTTCCTTCTCTCTTATTGTCTTTTATCATAATCTTCCATCTGCTTTTTCGAAAATGAAATTTACTAAATTTAGTTCACCTCATCATAATCGGCATTAATAATCTAAAACTGAATTTGGTTGGTGGTGTCGGCCTAATTTTTGTTCGTCTCAACGTTAACTCTATCCGTATATTAATTAAATTTATTAGCGTCATCTAGATAGCTGTTTGCAAACTCTTTCTAAATTTATTTATTTGGCTGATACTCTGAGATTTAGGATGGACTATATTTTTATGCTTCGTGAACTATGTTATCGTTATGATCCATGTTGATGTTTATTACTTCAGTTTTTGTATGCTCTTCCTCCATCTTTTGGAGTTAATTCTCCAGTATTCTACTTTCTCCCTCAGGCTGGTCTTGATGCACATTATCAACGTATATTATATCTGATATGTCGTTAATATTTGCATCTTGCATTTAGCCTTCATTATGTTGTTGAATTTTATGAACCATTTTTTCATTACTATTGTCGATGTCGTTTTCAATTTGCTAATCTTTATGTGAGAGGAGCAATTCTGAAGAATTAATCGACTATTTTTTGCCAATTTCTGGTGATTGCTCTTCCTAATGCATGAAGAATACATTATTGGCATCATTCACTTCTGGTGAATTCTCCAGAGATTAATGTTGCTCTTTGTTTTCGTTCATTTCCTGCAACATTTGATCTGGTGTGACTTTCTTTGCCTTGATTCGTCTTGTTATAATTGGGAATTCTCCGTTATCGTCTCTATTCGGGATTTAAGAAATTTCATTCTAATCCTTAATGCTGTTAATATCCACTGCAAGGTCACTGTTATCGACTGACATCACTATCTGAGAATTGCTTTAATTTCTTTTATCGAAAATATGAGAATCATCCCCCATAAGTGAGTGATGCGAATCGCTTTTGTAATCAGGCTCCACCTTTTAATTATTTTTAGTGTTGTATAGAAGGTATATCAAGACTATAATTGAAAAAACTGAGACTATGAGCAACTCAGTCGTATATGAGCTATCAATCGGATAATTAGCAGAATTAACAAGTAATCGATAAGCGTGAGATTGAAAAAAGTTTAGTTGGAGAGCACTATAGCTCATATCTATCAACTTTATCAACAAAGAAGCAATAAGGATCATTTTAAAGAGTTTATTCATTCCTAAAGTCTGAAACTTTGCTGAGAAACAATCTAAATTCATCAACTGCGAGCTTAGAATGAAAAAGATATTAGAGTCCACTAAAGTAAGTACTAATACACTGCTTAAGATAATCGGATATTTTTTCCAGATTAACAGTAGCCCTGGATCTTGTAGTTTTAGTATAATAATTATTGATACAACAGATGTGATTGTTTGACAGATGCTTGCTGAGAATAGAAGATAAGTTGAAGCAGAGACTTGGCTAAAATCACCAGAGTATATTCCTGAATTATATATTTATAAATAGAGTAAGTTAATCGTCATCGCAGTTGACATGAGAGCGAAGCTGAGAGCAATAGTCAGCATACAATTTACGCCAGGATAGTTAAACTTAATAATAAAAGTAACAGCAGCAAGGCATCCTGAAGTAATTAGGAATGTATAACTGGGCACGGCTGAGTGGATGATATTAGAAGATGATGCCGAGGTAGATTGGTTTGTATTTGTTGCATTTGATGGCGATATTACACAGGAAAGGGAGGTCAAGTTATATATATATCCAGAAGAGCAAGCCGTAATGCAGGATGAACTGCTTCCAGTACTAATTAATAAATAATTGCTGACACAACTACCACAATAAGTTGTATTTAAACATGTTTGACAGTTAGTAATACTGCAAAGAGAACAAATAAAATTAATTGAATAGGGTGCAGCTAAAGGACAAGTTCCATAGCAATAATATGAATAGTAAGAATAACCACTCGAACATTGTGAACAGTAGGCTGGACTAATGCAAGCCTGACATCCGTTGGGACAAACTTGACAATATTGAGTCACACCCATATTAAAGGTCCCTTGAGGACAGGTCTGAGTGCATTCGTTGTTGCCACTATTACTTATATTGGATGGTAATATCTTCAATGAGCAATATAGTGAGCAGGCAAATGTAGAAGTGGTATAATAAAATCCATTGGAGCATAGGAGACAAGTTGATACTGTTTGAGTGCAAGTCAAACACTGCGAACTGCATTGATAGCAAGTTTGGTTTATTCCTACCAAAGGATAAGTGCAGGCACTGACGCATTGAAAGTTTTAAAGGTAATTTAAAGAATTACTGCAAGTAAGACATGTAGATAGGGAAATACAAGTGGAGCAAGGACTTTGGCATGACTTACAGCTCTCACTAGTATTATCAGCAAAAAAATAAGTCGGGCAAGTCATTCCACAAGTACCCAAATACATAAAGTTAGAGGCATAGCAAGAAGTACAGTAGCTAGTATTCGAATTAAGGCACGTTTGGCACGGACTATTACAATATACACATACGTTGCTACTGTTAACAATCATTCCAGATGCACAACTCCCAACACAAGACGAACCTTGCAGATACAATCCCGTGTGACAGGAAAGACAAGTACTATTGGTAGTTAAGCAAGTATTGCATAAAGTTGAGTCACATGCCAGACAATAAGTACTGTTAGAGTAATAAGTTGCTGGACAGTTTACATAGCAACTCAAATTTAATTGTGAATAACCTGTCCGACAAGTTAAGCAAGAAAAAATGCTGCTAGAGGTGCATGTTTAGCAAGGAGAATTACATAGCAAGCAGTTATAGGATCCTCCATCGTAATAAGTGCTTGGACAGGACGCCATACAGTTGTTATTAAATAAATAGGACAAAGATGAACTTGTATTGCAAGAGGTACAATTTGAAGGAGATAATGAGCATGTTAAGCAATTACCACTGCAGGTCACACAATTAAAATTAATTAAAAATGATGTTGAGAGCAGACAAGATAGACATTGAGTACTCGAACTGCAGGTTAAGCATGGAGATATACATGCATCGCATCTACTGTTATTTGCATCAGAGTAATACTGAGCTGGACATGAAGGAATGCAGGTTCCTTGATATAAATAAGTTGTAGTTGGACAGCCTGTGCAGTAACTATTACTGTAACTATTACTATTATTAGAGCTAAGGCATGTAACGCAGTTGCTGAAACATGTTTGACATATTGTACCGTTGATAATGATCTGCCCTGTTGAACAATTTGTAACGCAGATTGATCCACTAAGATAGTAACCTGGTTGACACGAAATGCAGACAGTTGAACTTCCCAAACAGTTAGAACATGGAAGTGAGCAGGAAGAACAATTGGTTGTGTTTGCAAAATAGGTTGTTGGACAAATTGAATAACAGCTGTTGAGTAAAAGATAATAACCAGTCAAACAGGAAAAACAAGAATTGGTTGCAGAAGAAGAGCAGGTATCACAAGGAGAGTTGCATTTAGAGCATGTGGTGGGAGTATCATTATAGTATGTGATTGGGCATGCAGTCAAACAGTTATTATTAAAAAGAATCAAATATGCTGAAGAAGTATTGCAACTTGTGCAATTATTTATGCTTATTGAGCAAGTTAAGCAAGGAGAAGTACAAGCTGTACAAATAGAGTTTATCAGGAAGAGACTAGGATTTATGCAACTAAGGCAAGACGTACTAGATGTGCATGATGCACAAGGACTGACGCAACTCAAGCATTGTTTAGATGTTGAGTCGCCATATAAACCGGAAGAACAATTAGATTGGCAAACTCCATTATAGAGGAACAATCCTGTATTGCAAGAAGTACAAAAGGAGTTATTATTTGTTAGGCAGGTTAGACAATTAGGGTTGCAGTAAAGACAAATACTACCATTAGTGGCCATTCCACTGCAGTTTGATTGGCACAAAGCTCCAAGCAGATAAAGCCCAGATGTGCATGAAGTGCAAGTTGAAGGACCTGTGCAAGTTAAGCAGGGTGGACTACATGCTATGCATTGATTTGATAGCCCATAGTAACCGCTTGGACAAACGGCATAACAACTGGCGTTCAATTGAAGATAATTTGTTATACAGGTTAAACAAGACTGAGATCCAACACCATTACAGGTTAGACAGGGAGAAGTACATGGTAAACAAATAAAGGAAGCATCATTGTAAAAAGTTAAAGGGCATGTTGATAGGCAAGCTGATACATAAAAATAAGGATAAGAGTCAGAAGTATTACATGAAGTGCAGTTTGTAATTGTAAGTGCGCAGGTTAAGCAGGGGTATTGACAACCAACACAAAAAGAGTTTATCAGAAAATTAGTGGCAATAACACAGGATAAACAGTTGGATATTCCATAACAGGTACTGCAAGGCGCCTGGCAAACAGAGCAAATCCCAGTTGCGTTATTGGCGTAATATCCAGAAGAGCAGTTAGTCATACATTGCCCATTAAATAAGTAAATTCCACTATTACAAGAGGTGCAAAATGAAGTGTTAGACGACAGACAAGTATTGCATGATGAGTTACAATATTGACAAACTCCACCTCCGGTTGAATTGCTGCTGATCATTCCATTCGGGCAGGTAGGACTACAGGCTGAGCCAAGCAAATAAGATGATGAAGGACAAGACAAGCAGATTATATTGGAACTACATGTTGCACATCCATTAGTACAGTTTAAACAGATCACAGAGTTAGAGTAATACCCCGCAGGACAGGCAGGCAAGCAGGTGTTAGCAAAGAGAAGATAAGATACGAGGCAAGTTATGCATGAGCTAGAACTACTGTTATAGCAAGTCTAGCAGGGTGAAGTACAGGTAAGGCAGGAAAAATCGCTACTATATTTTCCTGAAGGGCATGCAGCTACGCATGCTGAATTTATCAGATAAGGAAAAGATCCGGCCGTATCACAGGAAGTGCAATTGTATCTATTGATAGAGCAAGTCAGGCAAGGAGACAAACAACCAACGCAAGATGAATTTACTAGAAAGAGAGTAGGATCCAAACACGAAAGGCATAAAGTGAGGGATAAGCATGTGGCGCAAGGAGGTTGACATATTTAGCAATTACTTGTGTTTGAATTTGCAAAGTATGTTGCAGGGCATGTCATATAGCATGCACCCGCTAACATATAGAGACTGAAATTACAGGAGGTGCAGAAGGATATATTTGATGAAAAACATGTCAAACAAGGACTAGTGCAAATTTGGCAATACGTGTTATTAATAACAGTCATACCGGAACTACAATTAGATACGCACCAGCTTCCTTAAAGCAGCATACCGCTAATGCACGAGAGACAAACCCCTGCACTAAAACAATTTTGACAGGGCGAAGAACACAGATTACAAGAAATGCTATTTGAATAATATCCGTTAGGACAACTTGGCAGGCATGTGCTATTGAGTAGTAAATAGCCTAAAATACATGAAGTACATAAGTTTATTGATCCATTTGTACAGGTAGAGCAGGGCGTAATACAAGTCAGACATTAGGCTAGGGATAATTCATTATAATAACCCAAAGGACAAGTTAAAAGACATGCGTGATTCAGTAGGTAAGGATAACCAGTTGATTGGGAACACGAAGTGCAGTTACTAATTGATATTGAACATGTAGAGCATGGAGTTTGGCAGCCTTGGCAGGATCCGTTTATTAAAAAGGCAGTCGGGTCGAGACATGACAAGCAGAAGATAATACTTTGACAGTTTCCACAAGGGATAGAGCATGGCTAACAAATGTTACTGGAGTTATCAGAGTATGTAGTGTTTGGGCATTGGATTAAACAAGCGGAATTGTATAAATAAGTGGTTGAACTGCATGAAGTGCAGGCGGAATTATTTGAAGATTGGCATGTTTTACAACTTGAGTCACAGTATTGACAGATTGAACCATTTATGATCATCATTCCAACACTGCAGTTTGCCACACATGTAGAACCATAAAGGTAATATGTGGAAATGCAAGAAAGACAAGTTGATGAATCAGAGCAAGTTTTGCAATATCCGATGCAGGCAGAGCAGACAGTAATATTCTGAAAATAGCCTGCTGGACAATTAATAAAGCAACTATTGATGAGCTGATAATAACCACTGAGACAGCTCAAACAAGTTTGATTACTGGCGTTTGAACAAGTTTGACAAGGTGTTGTGCATTTATAGCAAAGAAAAGTTGAATCCCCGTAATAGGTACTGGGACATTGTGCAAGGCAAGTTTAATTGACTAAATAAGCATAAGCCGAGGAAGTATTGCAGGATGTACAGTTACTGCGCAAACCAGAACATGTTAGACAGGGAGAAGAACACGAAAGGCAAGATCCATTGATGACAAAAAGGGAGGAATCCAAGCAAGTAGTGCAGAAATTCGAAGAAACACAATAAAGGCAAGGTTGGATGCAGATTATACAAGTGCTTGATGCACTATCTGCAAAATATCCATTAGGACATGTGTAATTGCAAATGTTATTTAGGAGGTAGGTTGTGGAGTAGCATGAAGTGCACGCTGACGTATTAACTGAAAGGCAAGATTTACAACTCGCTGAGCAAAGTGAACATATATTGCCATTCACAATTGTAGTACCATTATCACAACTGTTCTGGCATGTAGTGCCGTAGAGATAAGTACCATTAATACATGATAAACAAGTACTTGAGGACGAGCAAGTCAAGCAGGGAGATTGACAGGCTGAACAGTTTGTCACATTATTAAAATAAGCGCTTGGACATATAAAGTAGCAAGCATTTGATAACCAATAGTAACTTGTTAAGCAACTCATGCATGAAGAGTTCGTAGATCCTGAACAAGTTAAGCAGGGATAGGCGCATGTAGTACACTGATATGTTGTATTATCACTAAAATAATTTGAGGGACAGAGAGCCAAACAACTAAAAGAATAGTAATAAGGAGTTGAAGTATTAGTCAAGCAGGATGTGCAGTTTGTAATTAATCCAGAACATGATTGGCACGGACTTGTACAAGAAACACAGGATCCACTCACTAAAAATTTAGTAGTATCCGCGCATGAGGAACAAAATGTTGAGTTACTGCAACTGGAGCAGGGAGTTACGCATGTGCTGCAAACTGAGATAGTGGTATTGGGATAAGTTCCATTCGGACAAATACTAAGGCAAGTACCATTATAAAGGTAAGTAGTATTGTAGCAGCTTGTGCAGGAAGTAGTGCTTGAACAGGTTAAGCAAATATTTAGACAAACTAAACATTCGTTTCCGTTTACAATGGCCATTCCTGTCGGGCAAGAAGGAATACATTGATTTTGATATAAGTAAGTGCTATTAACACAAGTCAGACAGATCAATTCCTGCGTACAAGTCACACAGGGAGAAACGCACAGATGGCATAGACCACTTGAATTGTAATATCCAGTCGGACATGTCAATTGGCAATCAAATTGATAAAGAAAATATCCATTAATGCAACTTATACAACTGTGTATACTTGAGTTAGAGCAGTACTCGCAAGGAGAAGTACAAACAAGACAACTGTATGTCGAGTTTGATGAATAGTATCCGTTTGGACATTGACTGAGGCAACTAAAGCTGTAAAGGTATGGACTTGAAGAATTAGTATAGCAAGATGTACAGTTGGAAATGGTTATAGAACAGGTTAAGCAGATAGAGTTGCAACCAGAACACATTCCATTCGTGGCAATCAAACCAGCTGTTACGCATGTGAGATAGCAGCGGAAAGTATCAAGAACATATCCAGGAATACAAACTGTACACGTAACTAAAGTGCTATTACCTTGACAGTTCGTGCAGTTCTGAGGGCAAGCATCACATGTCCGATTAACTAAATTGGGGTAGGTAATTAATGAGGGGCAGTTTGTTAAGCATTAATAGTTGTAATAATAATATCCAGTGATGCATGTTAAACATTGGTAACTACTTATGCAGGATTAGCAAAAAATAGCAGTTGGACAAACAAGGCATTGCGAATTATAGCCATAATATCCAAAGGAACAATTACTAAGGCATGATGAATTGTAATAATAAGTGGTATTGCAGGATAGACATGCTGAGTAGGAAGAACAAGTCAAGCAAGTTGATGAACAGAGGGCGCAACTTGAAGTACTATTGTTCATGTAGTATCCTAAACTACAAGTGGCAACACATACGCTGTTGTTCAAATAAATTTGACCCTGAACGAGACTAGTATTAGTATAGCAGCTCGTACACATCGTAGGTTGGGATGCAGAAGAGCATGTTTTGCATGGCAAAGTGCAAATTGTATTGAATTGAATAACTGTATTTGCATCCATCATATAATTGCTACTCGAATAGGACTGTAAATAAGCATTAGAAGAAGGTGTGAAAGAGGGAGTAATAATGTTGTTGAGAGTGAAAATTAAAGGAACAGTAATAGTTGTCGTTGAATTTATAATTATGCTGGTGCTGTTCGTTGAAAAAGCGCAGGTCATTCCTGAAGGAACTGAGCAAGCCATACTTGTTACGTCAAATTATTGAGGAAGAGTTATTACTAAATATGAAAAAGTAATTGAACTCGTTGCATTCATATTCACATGCAGATTGCTTGAGGTTAGCAGAGTAGTAGAACTGAATGAGTAGGATGCTAAATAGATGGAGCCAACTTGAGTGTTTTGAAGCGGGCTGAGTGAGTTTGCATTTGAACAAAGTTTATATTGCATGTACATATCTTGATACAGGTCCACCTGAATTGTATACGGTTTAAGAGAGGGATAGTTATTATACGTTTGGATTGATAGTTGAGTACTTGTATTGGTAGAGAGATAGCTATAGACAAGTTGCACTTGAAAATTATTCGAGTTAACTGAGCAAGATAAAGAGAGAATGTTTGTTGATAGAGGAGAGCATCCGCTGGAAAGAATATTAATTTCTGAAGGAAATATTAAAATAAGAAGTGTATTGTTATTGTATGTTGTGCCAGGAACGTTGAAGCTAACGGTGAGTGCTGTCGGACCAGAATTTATGGTATTGTTAGGAATTAACGAAAATGAATAAAAATTGGCTGCGATTGTTACTTGATAGGTGAGTCCTGAGTTCACATACTCGATCACTTGATTTAAAGAGTTGTACAGATATACACCAAACGAAGATGTAATTTTTGTAGAAGATGGATTCACTAAATTCATAATTTGAATGGGAGAGGACACCAGTTGACCTGCCGAAATGGATGAACTCGAAAAATATGATAAAGTCAGCATATTTGAAACTGCATTAAAGCTACAAGAAAGAGTAGAAGATCCGGCGAAGCAGATAATGTCGCTAGGGCTGAGAACTACAATTTGAGGAGGGATGTAAATTTGCAAATAAGTGTAAGATGGGAGAGGGTTTACATTAGTAATTTTAAGAGTATAAGTTGTGGGGTAGTTGTTAACTACCATCGAGGAAGAACTAATTACCACATTTTGTGATGGAATTGATCGAGCTACCAGGGTTAATGTAATACCACTATTTACATATTCTACGATTGAGGTAGGCTGAGTTCGATCATAAAGAGTATAAAGTGTTAACGATGTTGTGGCTCCTAAGATATAAGGATTAACCACATTCAATAGCGTCAAGCTCACTGAAATCCCAACTGCTGAGGCAGATATGTTGTAAATCACTTCCGTACTGCTTATAGAGCAAACTGATGGTGAGCAGCTTCCAACTAAACCCTGAAACATAATTGGTAGTCCAATGACTACTTGAGGATTGCCAAGAGGCTGACCTAATGTAAAAGTAATGGTATAACTAGAAGTAACTCCAATCTGAAAAGATGTTGATGTAATAGCTGCTGAAGTGATCATTGCCCTTGTTGCAGAAAAAGTTAGACCAGAGGTCAATGTTTCCATGGAGTAGCCATCCCTAATGCTAGTAATTTGAAATGAGGAAGTCACAAGTTCGCTTGTGGGATTATATATATTAGTAAATGTAATGTTCATGTTATCATTTTTGGAAGCGTATGCTCCAGTAATATTCACCTGCTGCCCAGAAATTGCAGGACTGTTAATTTGGATATCTCCATTAGCAATGTAAATGCTGTTCAAACTCGATAGAGATATGGCGGATGGAAAAACCACCACAAAGATATCAGTGACGATAAGATTTGAATTTATGGTAAAATAAAGATTTCCTTGAGTTAAAGCGTTTACTGTCCCAGTTTTGGAAACGAATGAAGCAGAAGTTAAGGAACCTGGTGAGGTGTTGGTAACATTAACATTCGTACACTGAGACATTGATATTCCTCCGTATGAACTTGTTATAGTAAAACTGCCCTGCAATTGAGTTGTTGGAGGAGTTAGCACAGGACCAAGTGAAAATGATATCGTCGAAGAAGTAATACTGCTGGCTACTAGATTCCCAATTGTTACAGAATTAGATGAACCAATAGGTGAGTTTAAACAAGTAATGCCCGATTGGGAGTTTATGATAGGAAGGCAAGTCAAACTAGTTCCCTGTATGATTTAAGAAACAGCAGGGTAAGTCTCAGGCCATGAGGTAGAGAAGGTAATTTGTAGAGTTGAGCCCACTGGAAAGTACTGCGGGGAAAATGCAAAATTTATAACTCCATTTTGATTGACATTAAGTGGAGTGGTTGTGATGGTGCATGTCATTGTGCCTGTACTAAAAGTTAGTCCATTATTATAATCGGTATTAATCGAGTAGGGGCCTGAATTTGTTGTGCATGAAAGTACAAAGTATCCAGTTGTAGTGGCTAGATAAGGATTTAAAATTCCTTGGACTTGTATTATCAGCACTCCACTGTTTAAATCAGTTGAATTTGCAAATAAGCCATTGATTGTCAAACTGAGACCTGAGATAGAACAGACTGAAGTTGGCTATGGACTAAATGCCCAGTTCGTTACTGCGCAAGTATATGCCCCTGAGACAAGGATATTGCTATAGTCATTAGGAAAGACAATAGTAACTGCTGATCCGACTGAGGGAATGAAAATGTTATTGGGGATGAGAATAAAATTATATGCTGTTGTAGCTGATGCTTGGGAAAGAACAGGATTGATGGTGAAACTATCTCCAGGGCCAGCAGCAAAGATAGTGGAAATCAATGAGAGAATGAGTATAAGGGTCACAAATTTCATGTTCAGACTTTATAATTAATAAGTTAGTATCAATCAATTAAATCGTTCACAACAAATAAATAGAATTGGTTGAAGCTCACATTATGACATTATAGAATAAGCAATTATCGAGAGGTCGCATATCAATAACCGTCATAGATAAAACAGATGTAATATATATTTTTGACATGTGAAATCCTCTTTATCCTACAAGATATATTCATCTATAATTATATCAAAGAATTTAGATATGATTTCCACCAACTAAAATTTGGGAGCAGAATATACATTCATTCAAAAAATATAAGAAGACAATCATAATGATGAGATCAGCTTTCAAGATATTAGAAACGTAAATAAAGCATTTCTCATCAATGAAAAGGGATTCTATTATCCATATAATAACTCCTTCAAAGATCAAGGGTGGGGATGTGCTTGGAGAGCTATCCAAACACTATTAAGTTCCGTAGGATATTATGTATCATTTGATACCCTTTATTCTGCTTTTAGCGAAAAAATAAAACTTTTGTCCATCTTAAAGCAACATAAATCCTGCTCCTAAGAGTTGATATCAATTCTTTAGAATAAAAAATGGGCGCCAAGTGAAACTTAGTGCCACTGGGCATAACCCTTTATAGCTTCTATGGTCTGTATTCATTATCAAATACCCCATTCTTTACTTCTGTTGAATGGATATCCGCAAGCATATGCCCCTCTCTAAGCATTTTAAAAGACAATAAAATTTGAATAATTTCGAGTCATGATTAAAGAAAACATTAAAAAAGGAAGCATTATGATTGATGATGGTTGTTTTGCTCTTTCAATCATAGGATATCAATAAATGGAAGGGGGTAGATATTAACTGCTATTTGCTGATCCCCATATACGAAGTAACAAGGCTAACAAATCAGTTGGTTTATATGCATAAATATTTGATGGAACTGGCAAAAACCTCGGATATAATCTCAGTTAGTTCCAAAAGGAGGAAGCCCTTTATTTAGTTTACGAAAAATTGACTTTCTAAAACAAGTTTTGGATGATTTGCATTCCTCATTGAGCAATTATTGACTGTTTCTTTATTAAATACTTTTTTTTTAAGTAGTCTTTATAACTCCATACATTATATTTGTTCAATAATACTTTGGAATAAATCTACTAAGCAGAAAATTAGTATTTATCTATCTTGTAATACTCAATTTATGAAACATCATCCTTTCGATGTTTAATTGGTTGACTATTTAAAGCACAATGATATATAATATCAAACCTTTTGGAGTAATAATAATAATGATTGAAGGAAGCAAGATAATAGAAGAAGTCGACCCTGCTCTTGAACACTCTTTCATCATGCCCAAAAGTATTATATCAACACAGCCCGTACCTTCCTTCTCGGAAATTACCAGAGACGTTGATAAATTGATATCTAAACTGTCTCATCAAAAACAAATTTCATCGTCATACCCTTTTGAGTTCGACAATAACTAACCAAAAATAGAGTATCTACCTTATCAAAGTTCATCTCTTATGGTTGGGAAGTATAATTACACTGGACGAGCCTATCGATTTTAATAAGCAGAAAGGCAGTTAAACATCAGTCAGGCTGAATTAAAGCAAGAATGCCGAACAGAACAACACCTGGAGAAGGACAGCAATGACAAAATTTCGCTCCGAAGCAATAACGACTCTAAATTCGCGTAATAAAGTTTGAATAGGTCATAGGTAAAATTTCCTTCTCACGACTATTGCATCATGTTTGATAAAAAGAAGTCGCCAGGAGATTTTACACAAAACTTTAAGACGATGTATCTTGAGAAAAAAGTTGATCAGCTGGAGAATTAAATCAAAAAAATAAAGGCAGTATCGAGAACAACCTCGACTAATTTTAGAGCCAAGGAGGGAAAAATGAAATTGAATCGATTATTGGATTCCATTTTGGGGTGAAGCACCGATTTATTGTGATTTTTGACTGATTTACATATTTAAATAAATTAATGAGGAATAATTTTCAGGCCAATAACTTGAATGTAAGGAATCTTTAATGTCCTTCTTAATTCAGAATTTTGAAATAGTATGAGTCAAAATTATGTTTCTGGACAATTTTAAAAAGGTAGTGGCATAAAAATTAATTATCAACCAGAAACATGTGTTGCTTTGTCAATTAAACGAGTTGCATTTCATTTATCTTCCAATTTATATTAAACAAAATGGTCAATGATGATGATGGTGATAATAAATGAAGCAAACAGGCATTGTCGGATTGAATTATCCCTGATGCTTGGTTGTAAATGTTCAGACTAAGCCGTCTCATCAAAGTATTTATGACTGGGGCGGCATACTAACGTCATCATTTGATTGTTGAAACTAATTAATATACAATTCAATTCCAATTTTTTTTATTTATAAAGATAATATGCAAGGTTCATATTTTCTTATTTTTATTACGAGTCAAATTACATGTTTTCTTCGTGTCAATGGCTTTATCCCATATCAAAGATTTTTTATATATAATTCTGGTAACTGTTTCGAAGAAAAGAAAAATATGATTGAACAAATTTAATAAATTGCTTATATACAAGAGGAAAATATGATAATTTATCTTTCTATTGATCAAAATGTTCGATTAAAACGTTTACTAATCAACCTATTTTATTATTTCTCTAAGTTAAATAATAGTTTTTAATTTGAATGGACGAAGCAAAGGCATCAGAAAAATAAAGTGGCACTGATCAGGTCATCATTGAGGAAAAGATCACCAAGACTAATGGTTAGGTCACCATCAAAAAGTACTCCAAGGGCAAAGTCTTGGGAAGGGGAGGTTTTGCCAAGTGCTACTAAGTGATTAATCTTGAAACAAAAAAAGTTCTAGCTGCCAAAATCATAATGAAGAATTCTTTAAATCGTTCCCGTGCCAAGCAGAAAGTAACCGCATTGATATTCAGCTGATCACAGAAATAAAGATACATAAGTCGCTAAGCCACCAAAACATCGTAAAGTTCGAGCATGTTTTCGAAGACCATGAAAACGTGTACATTCTACTATAAATATGTACCAATCAAACTCTAAACGAACTGATTAAAAGAAGAAAGAGATTAACTGAAATGGAAGTGCAGTATTATCTTAGCCAGATAGTGGCTTCACTCATCTACTTGCATCAGAACAAAGTCATACATAGAGAGTACAACCCAATTTATACAGTCTTAAACTGGGCAATCTCTTTTTAAATGAAAACATGGAGATTAGGCTTGGTGATTTTGGACTCGCTACTCGACTTTAGTATAACTAAGAGAAGAAAAAGACAATTTGCGGAACACCAAACTACATTGCACCCGAAATCCTTTAAGGAAAGGGACATTCATATGAAGTTGACGTTTGGTCAGTCGGCGTTATCATGTAAAATTGCAATTATTTAGTTATACTCAACTCTTCGGAAAACCACCTTTCGAAACACCAGAAGTTAAGTCGACCTACAAAAAGATTAAGGCCTGCAGCTATTCTTTTCCAGAACATGTGACCATCTCAGATAACGCAAGAAACCTTATTTCTAAAATCCTCGTTCTCGATCCATCAAAGAGGCCTACACTTGAAGAGATACTATCTGATCCCTTTATGTCAGACCCTATCCCAAAGACAATTCCTAGAAGCACCCTTGCCTGTCCACCAGCAAAAAATTTTACTGATCAATACTTAAAGTCATCGACTCAAATGAGCCAGCCCCAAATCTCACAAAAGTCTAGCATAGGTCAATTTTAAAAGATAAGGAAGGAATCATAAAAATAGCCATTAGCTAAGGCACAAAGCAAGGAGGGAATTGCACCTCCAAATGTTAAGCAGGACACTAATTTTGGATCATCTACAACCAATTTTAGGGCTTCCTCCAAGGACATAAAGCAGAGCACTAAGAATTTACAGAAAGTCGAAACTCCCTCATCTATAAAAGGCAAAAACTAAAAAGCAGGAACAATGCATGCGGAGATACATGTCAAAAAATGGGTTGATTACTCCACTAAATACGGGCTTGGATATCTGCTATCTGATGGATCCACAGGAGTCTACTTTAACGATTCAACGAAGATAATTGTTGATAAGAACGGATAAAACTTCGAATACATATAGAAAAAGCAAGGAGATAAGGCAGATACAATCACTCCCTACAAATTGAGCGACTATCCCCCCGAACGATAACTTCAAAAAAAAGTGACTCTTTTGCAGCACTTCCGCAATTACCTTTATTCTGACTCTAAAGCCGAGATAGATCGGGATGCCTTTCCATAAGGAAGTTACTGCTATGTGAAGAAGTGGATGAAAACTAAACATGCAATCATGTTTAGACTCAGCAACAAGATAGTCCAAGTTAACTTTACTGATAAAACTTAAATCATCCTTTCAAGCGAGCAGAAATTGGTAACTTATATAAATCTAAAAGGGGAAAGAAGTTAGTATCCTCTGGCCACCGCACTTGACAGTAAAAATGCAGAAATGGCCAAAAGATTGAAGTATACCAAGGAGATATTGACTCATATGCTCAATGGCACCAATGTGCCGCCATCGACTGGGGGTGAAGACCTGAACTGATGAAACCCTTTATTTTAAATTAATTTGACTTGAAAAATTATCAACATTTTTAAAATGGTTCAGTCATTCATCAGAATAGAGGACAGGATAGTATCGAATGAATTCGTTTTTTGCAATTTAGTAATTTTATCTCCCTTTTAGCGAAAATAAGTTATATTTCTCTCTAAATATCGTTCTCCACTTGATGCGTCTGATTAGTAAAAGCACTAGAATTTTTCTTATCTTTTCTTGTGAAATCATTAATTCATATTAAACTCACAATGCTCATCTTTGATATTATTTGAAAGATGGTATGAGAATGATTATAGCATCTTATGAATTAGAATATTATTATTTGATCAATAATCGTGGATTATATATGATTATTCCATTTTGCATAATTAAAATTAATAATTTTACCATCGAATGCAGTAATGAATATCAAGGGATTAATCGATAATTTTACTGATATCAATTAAATGATCACTTAAATAAAACAAAAGGTTGCCTTAATATCCGTTATGTTTTTCAAAGCAAAATATTTTAATATCCAGCATAATTTTTAATATCACTTTTTGTAACAATAACCTTCAAGAGGGAGAAATTCAAAATTCATATATTCTATCTTCCTACCACAATAATTAATTTCAGAATCAAAATGAAATTATTTGAGAGTTTACTTTAAAAAAATAAAAAATAATTATCAAAATTAACAAAAATATAAAGAGTTAAATGAATCAAAAAAAAGTATATCAATATTATCAAAAAAGTGTTTGCTGATAGAAGCTGTCAGCGAAATTATGAAATAAATCATCTTGGACAAGCATAAAATAATATGATCTACATAAAGGTAGCTATAGTAAATCGGAATCAAGGAAAACAGAAGTATTTGAGCAACAAAAGGACCATACTCATAAAATTACGTGCCTGAATTTTTATACAAGGTATTTTTGATTCAAATGATTGATATTATTATCAAATTTAAGCTATTTTAGGTATTTATGATGAAACTATAAACTTTTCCTATCAATTTTTTAAATTATTTTATGTTTTTATGTTAGAGGCAGGACTTAACTCTTTTATTAATGGTACTCATAATTAGTTAATTTAAAAAATAATTTAAAAACAATCAAATGATGGGTTGAGTTAGGATTGTGTGAGAATCATTGTGCTTTATTAACAAAGAGGGACTCTTCATTTGGCAATCATTACTCCTAAGTGATTTATTCCATACACTAGATAAGAATAATAGCTACGCCTCATTTGGTAAAGAAATACACTTAATAAATTGGAATAAGACCCCTAATTCTCTAAAATCATTACACTGAATCAACATTATTAATACGCCTAATTCTCTTAATATTTACTCTAAATAAATGAAATTGATGCGTCTAATTTTCTCGATAGTTACGCTTAATAAATAGCATTGATACGCCTGATTCATTTAATAATTGCACTAAATTAAATTCATAGATACTGCTGATTCTTTTGATTGTTACACTTAATATTTAAAGTTGATACGTCTAACTTTTTTCATAATTACTCTTAATTGATATTTTTAATACGGCTAATTTTCTCAATGATTACCCTTAATAAAGATTATTAATACAGGGTCTAAATCCATAAATATTAACTCTAAATTATACTATAGATACTCCTTAATATCGAAATAATAACCCTAAATCTGGAATATTGTACGTCTAATTCATTTAAAAGTTACTCTATATAAAAATAATGGGTACGCCTTATTTGGTCAATAATTACACTAACATAGACGATATTGATACGCCTACTTCTTTTATTATTGTACACTACATTAAATATGTAAAACCGCTGATTTAATTACTATATACACTAAATTGATTATATTAATACGACTCATTCT
>Ga0302185_10000601_pt1 | contig 27395 bp, 26 predicted proteins | sample II_Bog_E1_1_FD_200231 | JGI IMG/M metagenome (GOLD analysis project Ga0302185, IMG submission 200231) | Peat permafrost microbial communities from Stordalen Mire near Abisko, Sweden - II_Bog_E1_2 | ecosystem: Environmental > Terrestrial > Soil > Wetlands > Peat | place: Sweden: Abisko... | reverse complement strand
TTTCCCGTTAATTGCCATTTTCATCAAACTTTCTTCCAAAGGGCCGGTTTTCTTTAGACAATTAAGGTCAGGAAAGAATAATAAATCCTTTGTTTGTTATAAATTCAGAACCATGACGGTTAATTCTCTGGCCGATGAACTTCAGGCATCTCAAAATGATGCAAGGGTTACGTCATTAGGCAAGTTTTTAAGAAGTAAAAGCCTGGATGAACTTCCTCAGTTTTGGAATGTATTAATTGGCAATATGTCTGTTGTCGGACCGCGTCCGCATATGCTGTCTCATACAAAAAAATATTCCAGGGAAATAGACAAGTTTATGCTTCGTCAATTTGTTAAGTCTGGTATTACAGGTCTTGCTCAAATTAAAGGCTTGCGCGGTGAAACGAAAACCCTCGATCAAATGGAGACAAGAGTACAGCTCGATATTTGGTACATTGAAAACTGGTCATTTTATCTCGACTTAAATATCATTGTAAATACTGTCGTCGAATTATTTCGTAGCCGGTATAACGGGGTATAAGTGTATTTATGTAAGAATGCATTTAGTATAATTTACTTTATTAAACACCCAAGCATATACATAACAGGCATACTAATGGGTGTTATTTGGAATACACAATAAAAATTACAAGATTCTGTTTATTAGGTAATTACACTGATTATTTAAAAATAGTTGGTAGCAGACTGCGATAATATAAAGTATGATTTATTATGAAAGTTATTGATAATAAATGCTTTATGTTGTTTTTTCGGGCTTTGCCGAATAGCTCTTTCTTAAATGCTCATTTACACCTGTATATGTGTTTTTTCTTCGGGGAAATTAATATATTTGCATGTTCAACTAGTCAAGTAATTAATGAGGAAGCATACACTCTTAACGATTCTGGTTTTTTTGGTTCCATTTTTTGGTTTCAGCCAGTCCGGCGATTATAGCCTGGATTACGGGTTAAAGCTGGGTGCTTCCAATTATTTGGGTGATATGGGCGGATATAGTCAGGCGGAGCGGCCTTGGGTGCTTGATATGAAAATGCAGGAAACCCGCTGGAGCCTGGGTGCCTATATACGGTACAGGTTACCCAATTCATATTATACCAATAGCCCCTTTGCTATTGAAGCGCAGTTTAACTGGATAAGAATAGCAGGCGCCGACACGCTTACTACCAATTACGATCCTAGAAAATTGAGGCGTTTAAATTTCCGCAATGATATTATTGAGTTGAATGTGATGGCTGATTGGATCTTTTTTGAAAACAATGATATTGGCAAAAAGCATTTCCACACCAAGGCTATAAATTTCTATGTATGCGGCGGGGCCGCTATATTTTACCAGAATCCTCATGCTTATAATCCTACCGGTCAGTTTGGCTTGCCTGCCTGGGTTAGCCTGCACGGACTAAGGACGGAGGAACAATTGTACAGTAGCACCTATCATTTGATACAACCCGGTATCCCTCTTGGCGTGGGTTTTAATTATACCTATAAGAGAAAATACCGTTTTGGCTGGTCCTTTACCTGGACAAAAACATTTACTGACTATCTGGACGGAGTTAGCGGCTATTATCCAACCCAGGCGCAATGGAATACCCTTACACCCGAAGAAAAATATTTTTCCAATCGCATTCAAGGCTATGGCAATTCAGATCCTGCTCCGGGTGGCCTTCGCGGAAACCTCGGTGGAGACGACAGCTTTTTAACCACCACCATTAATTTTGGGTATGTTATCAGGTACCCAAAACACAGGCATAACCGGTCTACCGGTGGATTTTTTGGTGGCGGAAGACGTCAGCGTTCAAAATTCTGACTGAAGTAATTGTTATTTACGGGAACTTTAATTCTACTTTAGTAGAAATGCAGGTGTTATATTCCTTATTTATTCCCCCGTACTACATTGAACAAGCGCATAATTAAATGTACTAAGCCTTTAAAAGTAATTATTTAAATAGCTGCAAACAAAAAACCACTATACTTTTTATGCATAGTGGTTTCGTATAAGATTATAATGAATCTGTCTACCTGTATTCGTATATAAGAACAATACCGGGAGAACCACTTCCGCCGGCTGCACTGCCACCGGTACAACCTGCATAGCAAGCCCCTCCGCCTCCCGAACCATAAGCGTTGGCGGTAATCCCTGTTACAGCTTGTACATCCCGTTCTTCAAAACCCGATGCCCCGCCCTGAAAGTAGGAATTGGCTCCTGGGCCCGATTCAGCGGCATCGGTACCATTTTGGGTTACGGTAGCATATCCGCCTGTGGCTCCTGTTATGTTAAGCGCTCCGGGACTGGTAGCGGTTCCACCTAAGCCTCCGGCTAAAGAATTAAATGCACCAACCGATTGTTTAACTTCCAGTGATGGGCCACATGATCCGCCGTTGGAGGTAGCTGTATAAGCCGGTGCTGTTAGAGTAAGGGTTGTGGTGCCTCCATTTCCGGCAACGGGAGCATCGCATGCTGCTGTTCCGGTGCCACCAGCGCCTATTGCAACTGCATAGGTAGATACTCCTCCCGTTAATCCTGTAACATATCCTTCCGAATAACCACCCGCACCGCCGCCTGCGCCTGCCAAATCAGAAATAGCTAAAGGTGCAGTAATACAACCTGCTCCGGTAACATAATTTACACCGCCTCCGGCACCGCCGCCGCCAATTACCTTAAATAATATCCAGGTGGTGCCTGCATCAAATACGGTAGCAGCCGTATTGGCGGTTATAATTTTTACAGCAATCAGTGAGTTAGGTTCCGATGTCCATTGTAAAGTTACGTTGGGAGCCGCGTATGCCGATACAGATAATACATCTCCGGCGGCAGGGGCTGTAGTGGGTAATGTATAATTATAATTGGTTGCTCCCTGTGCGCCTGCCTGAAAAGTAGATAGGCCCGTGCTTGTACCTTGCAATTGTAATTGCCCTACTGTAGCACCATCACTACCTATGGCTCCATTGGAAATAAGTATATTACCGTTATTAACATCTAATTTTTGGCTGGGAACATTGGTTCCAATACCCACGTTTACGTCGGCTGAACCGCCGTTTAATCCGAAAATAGCGCCCAGTACCATGGTGTTGCTGGCTCCTACATAAGCATTTGCTCCAACGGCTGTTACGTTATTATAGGTTCCGGCATTCTCGTCGGCCACAGAGCCTAAAAAGGTATTGGTAGAACCGGCCGTATTTGTTACCCCTGCACTAAAGCCTATGGCAGTATTTGAACCCGCGAGGTTATTCTTTAAGGCATAGGTACCAAATGCCGATATTTGATTGGCACCGCCGCTGCTTGTGAAGGCAGCTTGAACCCCCATGGCTGTATTATTAATTCCGGAAGTATTGCTTTCAAGAGCTTGATATCCCACAGCTGTATTATTACTTCCGGCATTAAAGTAAAGGGCATCATAACCCAGAGCAGAAGAATTAGCGCTTGTGGCACCAACTATCATGGCTCCCGAGCCAACAGCCGTATTATCGCTTCCGCCAACGTTTGATAGAAGCGCCTCAAAACCCACAGCCGTATTATCTGTACCCGTATTTAATTTTAGCGTTCTATAACCGAACCCGGTATTATCTATTGTCGTATTAATGTTTCCGGCTTGGTAACCGAAAAAGGAGCCAAAGGGGGTAGCATAGTCTATATATCCCGATTTTTGTCCGTTTACTTTAAATTCAAGCGCATTGGCATCATTGGTGCCCAAATAGTCAGTTCCTACGGTAGTACCCGAATTGCCTGTTAAAAGCCAGTCGCCGGCTGCGCCTACAATGGTTGCCCAGGCAGCACCGTTCCAGTAATAATAGCCAACCCCGTTACCGTTCGTCATTCCTGCGTTTGAATTATATACTATTAAGCCTGTTGCAGGTGCAGCAATGGTGGCAACATCGGTAGTAGATACAAGAGAAGCCTGTGGTGCTAAAAAGCCTTTATTGCCTGCATTGCCCGTATTTAAATCGAGTATGGCAGAAGCCGCAGGACTGGCCCCTGTGGTATTTATACCCACATTTTGTGAGTTGGCCGCGAATGCGGAAAATACAAAAAGTCCAAGCAATGAGTCTCTGATGATATTGTTTCTCATATGGTTAAAGGTTACTGGGTTCAACATTTTAGTAATAGTTTTCAATATAAGTATATATTATTGGTATTCGTAAATAATAACGATTCCCTGAAATCCGTTTCCTCCGGTACAGGTAGCGTTAACAGCAGTAACACCGGCGTAAGTTCCACCGCCTCCTCCTGAGCCGTAATTAGTGGCTGCGTTGCCGGGCTGACCCGATACATCACGTTCTTCATATCCACTAGCTCCGCCACCAAAAACCGAACTGCCGCCCGGGCCCGATTCAGCAGCATCCGTACCGTTTTGGGTTATAGATGCATATCCGCCGTTGGCGCCTTGTATATTAAGAGCCCCCGGATTGACAATATAACCACCGTTACCGCCCGCTAATTTAAAAAAGTTGTTTGCTGATTGTTCTTCTTCAAGTGATTGCCCTACGAATCCGCCCTCTGAGGTAATTGTAACAATAACCGGATTGGTTACGGTGAGTACTGTATTTCCACCGTCACCGGCTATGGGTTGGCCGCAGGCTGCTTGTCCAACGCCACCTGCTCCTATAGTTACCGCATAAGTGGAACCTGCTCCTTGCAGTCCTGTTACAATACCTTCGGTATATTGTCCTGCTCCTCCGCCTGAGCCTGCCATATCACCTGTACCGGCTGTGGAGGCAATACAAGGTCCGGTTGTGGTAAACTTGCAACCACCACCTGCTCCGCCGCCGCCTATTACCCTATATAAAATAAAGGTTGTGCCTGCATCAAATGCTGTAGCTGCCGTGTTGGCAGTTATAATTTTTATGCCAACAATATTACCGGTAGGCTGTGACAGGTATCCCAAGCTAACAGCAGGAGCTGCGTAAGCCGTTACATCTAATATTTGGGTAACTGCCGGTGCCGCTGTGGGCAGTGTGTAATTATAATTGGTTGCTCCCTGCGCTCCTGCCTGAAAAGTGGATACTCCGGCGCCTGTACCTTGTAGTTGCATTTGGCCTACGGTAGCACCATCACTGCCTATAGCGCTATTGGAAATGAGTATGTTGCCGTTATTAACTTGTAATTTTTGGCTTGGAACATTGGTTCCTATCCCTACTTTTACATCAGCGGAACCGCTGTTTAATCCGAAAACGGAACCCAGCACCAAAGTGTTGCTTGCTCCGGCATAAGCATTTGCCCCAACCGATGTTACATTATTAAATGTTCCGTTGCTCTCATCGGCTACAACACCTAAAAAAGTATTGGTGGTACCGGCAGCATTGGTTAATCCCGCTTCAAAACCGAGTGCTGTATTTGCACCCGCCAGATTATTCTTCAAAGCATAGGTGCCAAAAGCTGAAATTTGATTGGCACCGCCGGCGCTTACATAAGAAGCCTGAAGCCCCATGGCTGTATTGTTAATTCCGGAAGTAATGCTTTCAAGAGCTTGATATCCCACAGCTGTATTATTGCTTCCGGTGTTAAAGTAAAGAGCGTCATAGCCCAGAGCCGTAGAGTTAGCAGGCGAGGCGCCGGCTATCATTGCTCCGGACCCAACAGCTGTATTATCTATTCCGCCCACGTTGGAGAGAAGGGCCTCAAAACCAACCGCTGTATTATCTGTGCCTGTATTTATTTTTAACGTTCTATAACCGAACCCTGTGTTATCTGTTGTACTATTAACGTTTCCGGATTGGTAACCGAAAAAGGAGCCAAAAGGGGTTGCATAGTCAATCCATCCCGATTTTTGTCCATTTGCTTTAAACTCAAGCGCATTGGCATCGTTGGTGCCTAAATAATCGGTTCCTACAACGGTATTGGAGTTACCTGTTATAAGCCAGTTGCCGGCATTTCCGGCCATGGCTACCCATGCGGCTCCGTTCCAGTAATAATATCCAAGTCCTCCATTGGTCATTCCTGCATTTGAATTATATACTATTAAGCCCGTTGCCGGGGCAGCAATGGTGGCAACATCGGTATTCGAAACAAGGGAAACCTGTTCTGCAAGAAAGCCCAAATGTCCGCCAACACCAGTATTTAGGTCAAGTATGGTAGATGCGCCGGGAGTGGAACCTGAAATGTTTATACCCACATTTTGCGAACTGGCAACAAATGCAGAGAAGACAAAAAGTCCAAGTAAAGTGTTTCTTAGTATATTGTTTCTCACATAGTTAAAGTTAAATGGTTTGGTACATTTAGTATTATACTATAAGTATTTTGTATCTAAAATCGTGATAGTAGTAAATAACAATTGCTTCCTTAATTTGTTATTCAAGCGACAAAAGTATAAATTAAAGTTAATATTTCCAAAAAAATAACATGTTAAATAATTTAGTAACATATAATTACGCTTTTTAATATACTTTAAAACAGGGTGGTTTTTTACTGATTCTATTTGAATTTTTACGGATATATTGCTATAAAGTTACGCTGTGGCAATTAATACCTTTTAAGGTTGCTTTTTCAAGATCTTGATATTTATAATCATTTATTATCAGTGTGTTGTGTATAAGTACAGGTGCTTAATTTCCATGAAAGATTAAGGGGTATAGTATGAAAATTGGTTTGCTCTATAATAACAAGAACGTAACGAAGTTGGAGATTGTTTGGTCGGTTTATGGTTTTTTTTTACTTCTACGACCATTTCCCTTTAATTGGAAGGGCCATTTTATGTTTGAAGGGAGATCAATCAGACCCTTAAGAGCATTAAAATAGAGTGCAATTGCAAGAAATATACTCATAGACCAGATTATACATAAATTGACTGAATACGTATCAAACAACTGCCCAAACATCCTTTTGGTGGGAGCGTAAAATTGCGCGTTACCAAAAATGCTGGACTTTATTGGGTCTGCGAAAACAGGATCGATATTCTGTATGAGTTCATGGTTGTCATCCTCCACGATGTTTGTAAAATCATTGCTGTTTTTCACCAGGTTCTCCAGACTTTCATTGGTATAATCATATTTAAGGTTGTCAAAAGCCGTTTTTGCCGAATCGGTTGACGTTAATGATTGAATAAGTTGGTCTTTTTTACCAAAATAGGTATTGAACAGTTGTGTATAATAATCGTTAATTGAATTAAAATATTGGGAAGTTTTAGTAACGATGCTTTCGGAAAAATGCGGTGTATTCAGGCTATCAATAAGGGTAAATTGAATTTGGGGCAGCATGTCCATTTGCTTGGATATTTCGTTTTTCAGCAGTAGCAAATTATTACTTACCTTCTGATTTAAATTGGGGGTTTTGTAATCGTCTTCGCATTCTTCCAGAATATTGCGCATTTCGGGAATCCAATCGTTCTTTCTAAACTTGGCTATACTCATCCATTTATCGTAGGGGTAAAATACCTTTTCGTATTTATTGTTCTTAAATTGATATACGGTTAGAGCCTCAAATGCCCAACGTGATGTCATTATTTGTCCGACAAAAGGCACTTCAGATTGGGAGGCAATTTTGGGGTTAAGCTTGTTAAACTTTACCACCAAGCCGCTTAAAAGAATTTGAGGTATTATAAGGAAGGGTATAAGTATGTATATATTAACAACCGATTTAAAGCTTGCGGATATATTAAGGCCTAATAAATTGGAAAAGCAACATACACTAAAAAGAACCAGCCAGTAATGCATCCACATGCCTTTTATGTTGAGAATGGAATTGCCTATAGCTACAAATAAAGCCATTTGAACGGCAGAAATGCTAAACATAATAAGAATTTTGGAGATAAGGTAACTGCCTTTGCTCAGGTTAAGAAACGATTCACGCTTCCTGATTTTCTGATCGCGTATTATCTCTTCTGCACTTACCATGAGACCGAGGAATATGGCAACTATGACCGACATGAAAATATAGGTGGGTATATTCTCATTCGAAAAGAAGGTATAATTAACATTTTTAGAAGTATCTGAGCTGTGAAATCGAATTAATCCTGCTAAAATGCATGCAAGCACAGGTGCCTCGAAAAGACTGATTACTATGTACTGGGTGTTTGTAAGCTTCGATAATACATCTCTGGTAACAAATGTTTTAAACTGACTGAGGAGGCTTGGTATAGAGAAATCTGTAGGTGGAATTTTCCCGTCTTTTTCATTTTGCAAAGGTGGGGTATAGTTTTTTAAAAACAGGGCGTTCCATTCAACAGGTGAGGTTTTTCGTTCACGTGTTAAATTGCCGTATTCATCCAGTATTTTTGCATCAATAATATTAAATACTTCTTCAGGCGTTACATTACCGCAAGTAATACATTCGCTTTCGCCCGCATTTATCTGGCTGCTGAGTGTTTTAAAATAAACTATTGCTTCAACAGGGTTGCCATAATATATTGGGAATCCTCCCGTATCAAGAATATATAGCTTATCGAACATTTTAAAAATGTCGGACGACGGTTGATGAATTACCACGAATACAAGTTTCCCTTTAAGGGCTAATTCCTTAAATAAATCCATTATATTTTCCGAGTCCCTGGAGGAAAGCCCCGATGTGGGTTCGTCTACAAATAATATACCCGGTTCGCGAATAAGTTCCAGGGCAATATTAAGTCGTTTCCTTTGACCGCCGCTTATGGTCTGTTCTAGCGGGTTACCTACTTTAAGGTTCCGTGCATCAAAAAGCCCCAAGTCGGTTAAAACCTCATTACACCTTTTGGTTATTTCATCATCAGTAATATGGCCAAAAGACAACTTTGCACTATAAAATAGATTTTGAAAAACAGTTAAATCTTCAATAAGTAAATCATCTTGAGGTATATAGCCGATTTGTCCCATTATTGAAGAATCTCCGGAATGTATATTTATACCATTTATTAATACTTCACCTCTGGTTGGCAAGGAAAGTCCGTTGAGAATTTTTAACAACGTGCTTTTACCGGCTCCGCTGCCTCCCATTATTCCAATAAGCCTGCCCGATTCTTCCTTCAGGTTAATATCATGCAAGCCCTGATCTGTTTTGTTAAAAAAATAGTCGACATGTTTTACTTCAAATACAATTTTAGAGGTAGACCTGCTGCTTAGAAAGGTACTTACCACATCGCTGTAATAAATCGGATGTATCTTTTGATTTCGTAATGCCGCCCCTTGGTTAAATATGTTTACTCTAAATGGCTTAATAACCTGACCATTAAGATATATGGAGGAATTACCAAAATACCGGAAGGCATATATATTTATACTTTCAACATAAAGCACAAGTATACGACCTTCCAAATTTTCGCAAAAAATATGTTTTGCTTCCGTTGCTTTGTTTTCCGGAATGCCATCAACAACTAATAATTTAGCCATATCATGGATTTTATCTTCCGATGATATAACAAAATTTTTAATGCATAAATATTCATCAGGTTCTATTTTAAAACCTTCAGCAACATTATTAATAAACTCAATGGCTAAGTCCGACTTTCCAATTTCAGAGGTAACGAATTCAATGAGGCGGATAAGTACTACAATTTTTTGTTTCTGGGTAAGTTCCTTATTAATATCGGTGCATATTCTCAATACCTTTACGGAGTTTAAAGACAACTTTTTTACACTTCCATCCTTTTTTTTAGAAGCTTTTTGTATTTCTTCCAAATAATTCCGATAGATACCAAGGTACTGTTGTACAAGCTCAACGCTTAACAATTCGCTAAGAAATGAACGTACTACTTCAATCGCATTTTCATTTTCTGAAGTCTCAGCATTTGCAATAATTGCAAATAGCTGCATAAGGGCCCGTAATATCTTTTCACTCATAACTTAATTTCAGCAAAAATATAAAATCTAATGAACATGTATTTTATTAAATCTGAATTCCAATAACTAAAATATCATCCACCTGTTCAAGATTACCTTTCCATTCTTTCAGTGTTTTTTCGAGTTCCATTTTTTGTTCAGGCATCGGCATAAGGGCATTCAACAATAAGAGTTCCTTCATCTTTTTGAAATGAAATTTTTTACCTTTTGGGCATCCAAATTGGTCTGCGAAGCCATCAGTATATAAATATAAAATGTCGTCTTTTTGAATTTTTAAGTTATGGGTGTTGAATGGAGTCGGTTTATCATTTTTGCCAATGGGTTGTTTGTCAGCATCTATTTCATATAATATCCCTTCGCGGATATACCAAAGTGAATTATATGCTCCACTCCATTGAACTTCTTTTGTTTTAGTATTTAAACAGCACAACTTATAGCATTTAAAGTATTTACTTTATTTGTGTCACTATGTTCCGTTTTAAGTGCATTTCTCAAGGAGTCAATAACCTGAGTCTGACCTATGACTTGCCTACAGTTTATTATAAGAATAAGCTGTATAACAAAAAAGCTAATGGTTAAGGTAGAAAAAACCTGCCCATGTTTGGTTTTTATCATTCCCATGCAATTTAAATTTGAAGAAAACTGATGAATCAATAGTATTGTATCTTTGGGGGCTTGGGTATCTGAATGAGACAAATATAATCACACTATATATATCTTTGGCCAATGTTAAACAAATATACTATCTCTAACAAAGTGCAATGATCAAACAATGCTCCAGGTTTTTATTTGCTTTTTGGTTTTTTGGTTGCTTTTTGTTTTGTGTGAAAGCCAATGCACAAAAAGCTTTTCGGCTTGATAGTGTTAGGGACGAAGTAATACTTAACAGGAATTGGAAAATCCATAGAGGAGATAATAAGGAATGGGCTAACCCTGCATTTGATGATAAGGACTGGGATTCCATTTCTAAGAATTTTGGAAATGTTTCGAAGGATTCCTCAAAAACAATGTTTATCATTAGCACAAATAATGGAATTGTATGGCTTAGGTTGCATTTAAAAGTTGCTCCATCCCTATGGCATAAAACATTACTCCTTCAGGTAGAACAAAAGGGTGCTTCAGAATTATATCTCAATAATACGTTAATAGAATCATTTGGCAAGATTGGCAATACTGAAACTGAAATTCCGTATGATCCTGACGACAATGTTTATCACATACAGCTTGGGGGAGATACTATGCAGGTTTTAGCTGTACGGTATTCTCAAAATGCAATGTTGAAAGGCCAAGATCCCAATCATAGTATTGCAACTGCATTAAATATAACACTTGCTAATCTCTCAAAAGTTAATGAACTTATTTTGCATGATGAGCTCCAAAAGCAGTTCTGTATAATTGTTTCTGCCGTGTTTCTTACGCTATCTCTTTTTCATTTATTACTCTTTGTTTATTACCGCAAAACCCGCTCCAATCTATATTATAGCATTTTTGCTGCACTTATGGCAACAATTTCATTAAGTTTTTATCTGATAATTAAAAGCCATAACCCTGTATGGGTGATAACTTTAGCAAAAGTAGATAGTATTCTGGTTGCTTTGTGTTTTTTTCTGATACTAGTGCTCCTGTATTCCATCTTTGAGAAAAAAATTAATTGGTTATTCTGGACACTGATTGGCCTAACCTTATTATCGATAATTACTTCTGTAATTAATCTGACTGTCATTTCCAGTATTCTCGTTTTTACACAAGCTTGCACTGCCTCTTTTAGCGGCATAGTGATTATAATAAAAGCATTGAAAAAGAAGCAAAAAGGCGTATGGATTATTGCATCCGGGTTTCTTGTTTTTCTTGGTTTATTACCCTCGTTATTGATATTGACTGCTATCAATTCAATATTTAAGCGAAATGTGAATGGGTTGTTGCCAGATGAAATAATGTTTTTTATGTGGATATTTAGTATTCCAGCTTCTATGTCTGCTTACCTCGCCAGCGATTTTGGCAGGACCAACAAAAAGCTTTTACTACAGTTGGTTCATGTAAAACAGCTTTCCGAACAAAATATAGAAAAAGAAAGGGAAAAACAGCAGATAATCAAGCAGCAAAAAGAGATGCTTGAGGTCCAGGTGAAGGAAAAAACATCGGAAATACAAGAGCAAAAAAACGAACTTCTGCAAAAAAACACAGAAATTATAGATAGTATACTATATGCACGTCGAATACAAAACGCCATACTTCCATCGGATGAAATGCTTAAAGAGGCTCTTGGCGATTACCTGGTTATTTTTAAGCCAAAGGATGTAGTATCGGGTGATTTTTATTGGTGTCATGTAAATGGAGATTTTGTAGTGTTTGCAGTTGCCGATTGTACAGGACATGGGGTTCCCGGGGCACTTATGAGTATGATTGGTAATAGCCTGCTTAACGAAGTGGTAATGGATGGAAAAACATTAGAAGCCGATTTGATATTGAATGAATTAAGAAGCAAGCTTATAATTACTTTGCAACAGCAAAGTGGTGGTCATACTACTCAAGATGGGATGGACATTGCCCTATGCGTATGGAATAAAAAAGATAATACCCTGCAATATGCCGGGGCTAATAACCCTCTTTATAGAATAAGTGAAAATATAATGGTGGATACTACTATTCAGCAATCAGGAAAGCTAAAACTACACAACGGCCATTTGATGGAAATAGTAGGGGATAAGCAACCTGTTGGTTATCAAGAAGGTAAAATGGATACTGTGTTTACGAAGCATGTAATTCAACTACACAAGGGTGATACCATTTATATTACCTCCGATGGGTATATTGATCAGTTTGGGGGGGTAAAGAATAAGAAGTTTACATCAAAAAGGCTGCGCGACCTTTTAAGCACTTTTAATAGTCGTTCTATAGATTCACAAAGAATGTCGCTTGTACAAACTATTGAAGATTGGAAAAAATATGAAATACAAACAGACGATATTTGCGTATTTGGAGTAAGAATATAGAATATATCAATAATTCTGTTACTTTTGTGGTCGAAGAAATAATATTATTTATACTATAGATGCTTTATTTCTGTAAAGTGCGAGAATGATATTTTATTATATTTGTCTTTTTATTTTGATTTAGACTGTAACTTAAAGAAACCTTGAAATAGCTATGGATATTCAATATTTCTACGATAAAATGGACCGAAATAACATCTTGTTATCATACAAAGGTGATATTACTTCAGAGTTACTTACATCGATACTTGATATTATTGAGTCGAAGATGGATGATATGCAGGAAAAGCCACAATTGCGTAAAAAGGTGTATATCGTTTTGGTGGAATTATTACAAAACCTCTATCATCATATGGATACCCCGACAGTAGAGGAAAATGGAAATGAAGAAATTACCAACAAAGCAATTTTTTTGATTGGTAAAGAACAAAATCATTATAAAGTTATAACCGGTAACTATATTAAAAACAATACAGTTCCGGTGCTTAAAAAGAAGATGGACGAAATTAACGCCCTTTCTCCTGAAGAAGTTAAGGAGCAATATAAAAAGATACTTAGTAACGGTCAAATGTCAGATAAAGGGGGAGGCGGACTTGGAATGATTGATATAGCGCGCAGAACAGGCAAACCTCTTTTATATGATTTTGTTCCTGTTAATGACAATTTTTCCTTTTTTTCACTTAACGTAGTAATTGAGTAATTATAAACTGATAACTAAAAACATAAAATGGAAGTAATCACTCTTGAAGGCACGCCTAAAACTCCTTCGATTAAATTCGATTCAAAGGAAGGTAAACTTCAAATAAAAGGCAGGTCGATACCTGAAAACTCAGTTGAGTTTTATAAGCCCTTGTTAGAAAGCCTTAGTAGGTATGCAAATGCTCCAACAAACCCTACCTTGGTAGATATACAGTTGGAATATTTTAATACAGCATCATCAAAATGCATTCTGGATGTATTGAGAACGCTTGAAGTTATTCACAGCAAAGGAGTTAAAGTAACTATTAACTGGTTTTATGAAGAGGATGATGAAGATATGCGCGAAGTAGGTGAGGATTACCAGGCGATAGTGAACATGACTTTTAACATGCAACAAGCTGAACTGGATTAACTAAATCCTGAATTTTAGCCATAACTTTAAACCAACCCATTTATACGAAGATGAAAAAAGAATTGACCATTACCACTGCCATTTCGGGGGTAATGTTACTGTCCCTTATTGCTTGCAACAATACCACCACCACTGCCACAGAAGACAAAGGTAAAGATACGGCTAAAGCTAACAACCAGATTGCAGCCACCACGAATACTGATGCTGACCAATTGCCCAACCTGCTTGAAATAGGAGCGACCATAAAGAATTCAGGATTAAAATACCTCCCCGGCCTTACAAACCCGATAAGTGATCCGAGCCAATATAACACTGCTTTCGATAAAGATATTAATCTGGGTATTTATTTTGCCGATTTATCCTATTGTACATTGAATAAGCAAAATCAAAAATCAATAGGCTATTTAAAAGCAGTAAAAACAATTTCAGATGATATTGGCATTGGTCAGATATTTGGGTCAGACGCTTTTTCCCAAAGGTATCAGGCTAATTTAGATAATGAAGACTCGCTTACAGCAATTGTTGCAGATATGCAGGCAAAAGCCGATAATTTACTCAAAGCAAACATGCGTAGAAATGATTTACGATCAGTGATTTATTCAGGAGCATGGATTGAAAATATGTATATAGGCGCTAAAGTAAATGCCCAAACAAAAACTGCCAATGCTGGTTTCCAAACAGTAGAGCAAATGACATTGCTTGATAATATTTTGAAAGTACTATCTGAATATACGAGCACAGATCAGCATTATCAGGATTTATATACTAATTTGAAGCAGATTGCCGATACCTACCATGCTTTTGATGAAGTGAAAAAATACGACCCTAATAATAAGCAGCCCTTTGCGCTTACAGATGACCATATTAATAAACTTACCGATCTCTTAGAGGCACTCCATTCAAAATACATAAAATAATAGAGGCCTATTTTCGTTTTTTTTATCAATTAATAAGCTGTCCATCCTCCATCTGCAACTATTACGGTGCCATTAATATTGCTTGATTTTTCGGAAGCAAGAAAAAGGGCAAGATTGGCTATTTCTGAAGGTTCAGCCATACGCGTATTCGAGGACATTCCTGTACTCATTCTTTCATAACCAAACTTATTGGGCTGGGCTCCTTCCATTATATTCGTATTTACTCCACCCGGTGCTATGGCATTGCAACGAATACCTTTAGTTGAATACATGAACCCAATATTTTTAGTTAACCCAATTAATCCATGCTTCGAAGCAGTATAAGCTGCTCCGGCCCGAGCTCCTTCTAATCCTCCAATTGAAGATACATTAATAATTACCCCTTTCTGTTGCTCTATCATATGCTGTATGGCTAAGCGGCAGGAATAGAAAGGGCCATTTAAGTTTATGCCGATTACTCTGTCCCAAAGTTTATTGCTTACATCTCCTGCCGGAGTAAAATCATCCATAACACCGGCATTATTAACTAAAATATCTAATCGGCCAAAGCTGCTGATAGATAGGTCAATCATCTTTTTAACTTCATCTTCTTTAGAGATATCTGTTACAATACCGGCCACTTTTCCTCCAGCAAATTCAATCTCTTTAACAACTGAAGCTATTCGTTCCGCAATTATATCTGACACTATAACTTTTGCACCTTCAGAGGCAAATAGCAAAGCCATAGCTTTGCCCATGCCGGAGCCGGCTCCGGTAATAATAGCAACTTTATTCTCTAATGTATTCATGTGATCTATTTTAAAGAGGCAAAAATATTTTTACCGGCATATATGGACAATGATGCCTCTCATTTAATAGATTGATATTCGTCACATAAATATATCTACATTGGCCAAAGAAATTGAACCGGCCCCAAAACAAAAGATTCCTGGCTTGGCGGTGATCTATTTACGGGGTTTGCGTAGTTTTGTCTTGGATAAGTATAATAAACTAAGTATGCCAGATAAACTCGAAAGGATGTTGCAACTAGTAGGTGATTTTTTTGATGTGAAAAATGATCCCGAACAACTAAGTGTAACGGAAGAAGTGATGGAAAAACTAAAGAAGATACATCCTTCAACAATTTCGGAGTATAATGAGGGTGATGGTCCTATCGTATGGATATTACTTATTCCCACAACAGAGGCTGTAATGAATCGTTTTCTGAAAAAGGAAATATCGGAAACGCAATTATTAAACGAAACCAAGCCGGGTGTAAAATACGAAGCCATTTATCTATGCTCTGCATCTGTTCTGCCCGAATACAGGCGCAAAGGATTGGCAAAACAAGTGGGCAACAAAGCCATTCATGAAATAATGAAAGATCATCCGATAAAAGCGCTATATTATTGGGCATTCAGCCCAGAGGGGCAGGCACTGGCTGAAAAAGCTGCTAAAGAATTGAAACTTCCACTCTATAAACGCTAACAGTAAAGGTATGGAGGTAGCTGTGATAGGAGGTGGTGCCGCAGGCTTCTTTGCAGCTATATCCACCAAAATGCATCATCCGGAAGCACGAGTTACTATGTATGAGAAGTCGGATAAACTGCTGGCAAAAGTTAAAGTCTCAGGTGGTGGAAGATGTAATGTAACCCATGCCTGTTTTGCTAACTCTCAACTTATTAAGTTTTATCCTCGTGGGGGAAAATACCTTAAAAAGGCATTTGCTCAATTCAGCACAACGGACACGGTAAAATGGTTTGAGGAAAGGGGCGTAAGACTTAAAACCGAAACAGACGGACGAATGTTTCCTGTTACTGATAGTTCCCAAACAATTATAAATTGTTTGCTTAGGGAAATAGATAAACTTGATATTTCAGTCCAATTACTTCAACCGGTTTTAGGTCTTGAAAAAGAAAATAATAAGTTCAAGTTATTGCTCCGTAATATATCAATTCATGCAGATAAAGTAATTATCGCCAGTGGAGGATCCCCTAAAATAGACGGATTTGAATGGTTGAAACAATTAGGCCATGCTATTGTATCGCCTATACCTTCTCTTTTTACGTTTAATATGCCAAAGGAATCTATTATATCCTTAATGGGTGTGTCTGTTGATAACGTAAGTGTACGAATACCCTCCACAAAACTTAAAACCGAAGGTCCTTTACTTATTACTCACTGGGGAATGAGTGGACCCGCTATTTTGAAGCTTTCATCATGGGGAGCAAGAGTTCTAAAGGATTTTGATTATAAATTTGCCATACAAGTTAATTGGCTCGGTTCAATGAATGAAGATAAAGCCCGCGGAATATTAGTGGAAGAAAGTCGGGTTCATCCAAAAAGAAAAATAAGTAACAGCAATCCCTTTCAATTACCCTCCAGATTATATGTTTTTTTATTATCTAAAATCAACATAAACCCCGAAACACCTTTGGAGGAAACCGGAAAAAAGAACCAGAATAGATTACTTAATACCTTACTAAATGATGAATATAAAGTGGAAGGAAAAACCACCTTTAAGGAAGAATTTGTTACTTGTGGCGGAGTTAGTTTGGAGGATGTTTCAATGGAAACTATGGAAAGTAAAAGATGTCCCGGACTTTATTTTGCAGGAGAAGTGCTGGATATAGATGGAGTTACCGGGGGATTTAATTTTCAGGCAGCATGGACCACAGGGTTTATTGCCGGGAAACTTTTTTCTTAAAACAGTAATTGTTTTTACTTGCTTTTACCATATTTTGCATTTTAATGGTATTATCGTGTATATTGTATTTTTGTAAATCAATTATGAAGAGTAAGATAATCCTGGCAACTTTTGTTTTATTTTTTTGGGGGCTAGTAGTCCATGCGCAAGATACACTGAAACCTATTCACACGCATTTGCACAAAGCTCAAATACATGCTGATTCAGCCAATGTATCCCATCCCAGTCATGAAACCCTTGCAAAGGATACTGCAAAGCTCCATAAACAACATGCTAACGCAATGCCAAAGTATCCCCGCAATGGGTATGTTGCCTTAGCATATGGATTAGGTTCACCCGCAGGTGCTTATGCTCAAAATGAAGGAGCCCTTACGGGGTCCCTTTTTTCGTTAAGTGCTGCATTACCCGGTATAATTTCTCATTGGGGTGTTGCACTTAAGTTTGACCATGGTACCAATAATATTAATGCCGGTCGTTTGAGCAGTACCCTGACGAATAATGCAGGGTTTCCCAATATCAGTTGCTCTTTACCTTTTACGTTGGGACATTGTTCGTATTCTTCATTTCTAGGCGGGCTATATCTGACTTGTCCAAGTAGGCATATTACGATTGACTTCCGCTTGCTGGCTGGTACAATGATATCAACTATACCTTCCCTTGCGATAGAATATTTTGACCAAACAACAGGAACTAGCAGCCTCCAATACCAAGGCGAAGCATCAGGTTCGGCTTTTGCCATTGATTTTGGGGTTGAAGCCAGATATCCCATAATGCAAAGGCTTTTAATATTTATGAGTATGGATTATATACATGCAGATCCATCATTTCCATTCGTTACAACAGGTGCAGAATTAACTTCCAATGGAGGTATTTTCCAGGGAAGCGGACAAGAAGAAACAGCCAGTCAGGCTTTTAGTCTATTTAATTTTTCAGTTGGTGCCGGATATAGTATATCCGCTAAAAAACAGGCTGTTCCTAAGACTAATTAGAACAGAAAATGAAATAAAATAGGCGATGAATGACAAAACTCATATTATTGGATGAGGAATATTGGTATTTGCCATTATCAGATTTAATATGTTTGTTTCAACTTAATACAAAACAATATGGCTTATTCGAATATATTAATACCAATTGATGGAAGTAAATGCTCATTGAATGCAGCGAAAAGGGGCATTGAACTTGCAAAGGAGCTTTCTGCCGGAGTAACTTTATTATATGTTGTAGACATGACCAGCACAATTGACAGTGCTGCCGTAGGCGCTATAATTGATAAAAATATTGAGGCGGTTTTTGAAGAAGAAGCCGACAAGTTGCTTGAAGAAGCAATGAAAAAATACCCGTACAATAAAACAACGAAGCTTATAAAGGAGGGGATTGCTAAAGAAGCCATAAATTCAATAGCCGAGCAGCGTAAAGCCGATTTGATTGTAATGGGGACGCATGGCAGAACAGGGCTCGACCATCTTTTTATGGGCAGTGTCGCGGAATATGTAATACGGCATTCTAAAATTCCTGTAATGGTTGTTACATTAGACGAATAACCCTAGTTAAAGAACAAAGCAGTTTATTGATATTATTTATATATTTGCAAACCGAATGGTCGGTTTATTATTAATATAGATTATACAGCATGCTTAAAGCCTCTTTAAATACAAAGGATAGTATATTGAAAATTGCACTGCAACTATTTCTTAAGAAGGGCTACAAAGATGTTTCTTACCGGGATTTGATAAAAGAAACAGGATTGTCTAAAGGCGCTATTTATCACCATTTCAAATCGAAAGAAGATTTATTGGTTTCTACTTTTGAGTTTCTGCTTGAATCCAGTAAGCAACAAGGTGGAGAAGAACATATACCGAAGGTTAAAGATATTGAATCATTCAGGGAATTATTCATTGCAATTAAAAAAGATCAAATCAATGGTATTAAGAAGCTACTAGGAAACAAATCCATAAAATTTAACAAGTTATTATTCTTTTTTGAGGCAATAAATGAAAATGAGCGATTAAAGAATAGCATTATGGAATTAATGAAAGTGGAAATGAAGTTTCTGGAAAGGTGTTTTATAAGCTTAAAAAAGCATGATAAAATTCTGAAAGGAAAAGATCCCGAAATAGTTGCAAAAAGCCTTTTCTGGATGCTGCAGGGTGCAGAAATGCTGATGTTCTTTGTGAAAAATAATGACAGTGAGAAAGATTTCATAAAAATATATAATAAAACAATCGACGATTTTTTTAAAATAATTTAATTACCTGTAAATTATGTAATATTTTTTTAAAATTGTGCAACATCTGCAAGTTTGAACATACTCACCTTTACCGTTTAATAAAATAATATGAAAAAAATATTACTTCTCCTCCTCATGGCTGTGGGTTTTGTAACTGCCTCCTTTAAGGCGGATGACCCAACAGCAAAAGAAATTGTAACTAAAGCGGAAAACAATATTCATGGTTTATCATCTGCAACAGTAATAACTATAGACATTATACGCCCCACCTGGAAACGCTCTATGACCATTAAAGGATGGACAAAAGGAGAAGATTATTCCATCATGGTTGTTACCGCTCCGGCAAATGATGCCGGAACTGTTTTTCTCAAACGAACTCGTGAAATATGGAACTGGTTGCCAAGTATTGAAAGGATAGTTAAGTTGCCTCCGTCCATGATGGCTCAGAGTTTTATGGGTACGGATTTTACCAACGATGACTTGGTGAAAGCATCTTCCCGCATTGATGATTATACACATAAAATTGTAGGTGATAGTATTATTGAAGGACGCAAATGCTGGAAAATAGAGATGATACCCTTGCCGGAAGCCGCAGTAGTTTGGAGTAAAGTGAATATGTGGATTGACCAGAAAGATTATTTGGAGCTAAGGTTGGAGTTTTTTGATGAGGATAATAAGCCGGTGGATATTCTTCAATGCTCCGATATCAGGACGATGGGGGGCAGAATTATGCCTTGCAAAATGGAAATGATACCGGTGGAAAAGAAAGGACAGGAAACGGTAATACTATATAACAGCGCTACATTCAACCAACCCATAAGCCAGGATTTTTTTACGACTGAAAACATGAAAAAAATAAAATAATGTACTTCAAGCTGGCATGGAGAAATATGTGGCGCAGCAGGAGGAGAACGCTTATTACTATCTCTTCTATTTTCTTTGCCGTGATTTTTGCCATACTCATGCGTGTTATGATGATTGGTGTTTTTGATAAGATGATTGCCGATACTGTTAGTATGTCTTGCGGTTATCTGCAAATTCATCATACAGGATACTGGGCCAATAAATCGGTTGACAGTTCCTTTGCAGAAAACCCTGAATTGGTAACTATACTTAACAATGAAAAAGAAATTACGGCATGGGCTCCCCATCTGGAAACATTTGCGTTGGCATCTTCTGGTGAAAAGACGAAAGGAATGATGGTCATAGGCATTAATCCTGAAAAGGAAAATACAGTCTCTAAACTTTCTCAAAAACTAATTGCCGGAAAATACCTTGCCGACAGTGATAAATGCATTATGCTTGCCGAAGGCCTCGCAGACTATTTAAAATTGAAATTAAACGATACGGTGGTATTGCTTGGACAAGGCTATGAAGGCAATATGGCTGCCGGTAAGTACCTCATAAAAGGGATAGTGCACCTGGCGGTACCTGAAATGAATAAACAAATGGGATGGCTGCCGATGGTTTGTAGCCAGCATTTTTTGAATACGGGTGCAAGATATACATCCATTGCTATCATGTTGGACAATAGAAATAAAATAGATGCATTAAAGCAGAGCCTGTTAAAGCAAACAACCGGCTCAGATTATGAAGTCATGACCTGGGATCAAATGATTCCCGAAATAGAGCAATTTTTCCAATTAAAAATGGGGCAGAATGTAATTATGTCTGGAATACTTTATCTCGTAATTGCCTTTGGAATATTTGGCACCATTCTTATGATGCTGAATGAACGGATGCATGAATTTGGAATTCTTATCGCCATTGGAATGAGAAAGGGGATATTGGCAACAGTAGTTGTAATGGAAATGGTGTTGATGTCAATAGTCGGAACAATATTCGGAATGGTTGGAGCATTTCCCATTGTGCTTTATTTCCGCTTGCATCCGATTCACATGGGCGGAAGTTGGGCTAAAGTAGCCGAACAATTCAATTTTGAGCCTATTATACAGCCCAATATTGATATTTCCAATTTTATTATACAAGGATATATTGTATTGACGATAGCCATTTTATTGTCGCTATATGCTATATTTAAAATACACAAAATAAAGGCAATAGCGGCCATAAACAGTTAAATAAATTTTGATTTAAAATTTAAGAAATATGATTCATAATGACATTCAAGTCTTAAATCTCAATTCATAAATGATTATATGCTTTTTAAAGTAGCCTGGAGAAATATTTGGAGAAACAAGATGCGCAGTATCGTTGTTATTGCATCGGTGGCTGTAGGCTTATTCGCCGGAATGTTTATGATGGCCTTTTATTCAGGACTGGTAAAACAGGAGGTAAGTATTGCCGTTGAAACCCAGCTTTCTGATATACAAATACACAATCCTGCATTTCCTGATGATAAGGATGTAAATGATACCATTAAATATGCTTCTGATGTTATTGCTAATCTCAGGAAGGATAGTACTGTAAAAACAGTATCGGGTAGGATAATTACTACCGGAATGATTTCATCATCTTCAACGGCATCAGGTGTGGAGATACATGGCATTATTCCTTCTGATGAAAAAGGTGTAAGCAATATTTCACAAGATATTATTGAGGGCGTTTATTTTTCACCCTCATCTCCCAACACAGGGCGAAAGGGTAATGAAATAGTGATGGGAAAACAACTTGCTGATAAACTTGGAGTGAAACTGCATAGTAAGATTGTGCTTACCTTCCAATCTGATAGTGGCAATTTAACAGCAGGTTCTTTCCGTATTGCAGGCATTTTCCGCTCGCGTAATTCCGGGTTTGATGAAATGACTGTATTTACAAATTTCAATGAACTTGGTCAATTGCTTGGCACTCGAAATAGTATACATGAAATAGCTATCATGCTGAAAGATGATAAAAAAGTTGAACCTGTTGCAAGCGGGCTTAAAAAGCAATACCCTGCATTACTTGTACAAACATGGACGGAGCTTTCGCCTGAAATGGCAATGCTTACAGGCCTTTTTGACCAGATAATGTATATCGTAATAGGTATCATTTTGCTTGCACTTATGTTTGGCATTATTAATACCATGCTAATGGCTGTACTTGAAAGGCAGCGCGAATTTGGAATGCTTATGGCAATCGGAATGGATAAGCCCCGTGTGTTTTTTATGGTGGTTCTTGAATCGGTTATGCTTACTTGCGTGGGTATTCCGGTTGGGATACTTCTCACAATTGGAGTTGTCAACCTCCTTGCTAAGCATGGAATTGATTTGTCTTCCTTTTCACAGGCATTGTCACAATTCGGTTTCAGTAACAAAATTTACCCGGAATTACCAACCTCCATGTTTCTTCCTATAACTATAATGACTGCACTGACTGCAATTTTATCAGCCATATATCCTGCAATGAAAGCGTTACAATTTAAACCTGCAGAAGCAATTCGTAAAATTTAATAGCCATGAATTACATAATCGAATCACACAATCTTTCCAAAGTATATAACCCTGATACCATACCTGTGTATGCTGTTAATGGAGTTGATTTGCATATAGAAGAAGGCGAGTTTACTGCACTTGTCGGCCCATCCGGCTCGGGAAAAACAACGTTGCTTAACCTTATAGGAGGATTGGATTATCCTTCTGCCGGTGATGTAAAAATTGACGGAACCGATATAACCAAAATGAGCGAAAATAAATTAATTGATTTCAGGTTGCATAATATAGGGTTCGTGTTCCAGGCATATAATCTTATTCCTGTTTTAACTGCTTCCGAAAATATTGAGTTTGTAATGATGATGCTGAAAAAGCCGAAGCGGGAAAGAGATCAGCGGGTGAAAGAATTATTGGCAGAAGTAGGACTTACTGACAAATCTAAAAATCGCCCTTCGGAACTATCTGGTGGACAACAGCAGCGTGTGGCCGTTGCAAGGGCGCTTGCATCAAAGCCCCGATTTATTCTGGCAGACGAACCTACAGCTAACCTTGATTCCAAATCAACAGAGAATTTATTGGAAATGATGGCAAGGCTGAATAAAGAAGAGAAAATGACATTTATTTTTTCTACCCATGACCAACGTGTAATCGATAACGCCCGCAGAATTGTTACACTCATAGATGGTAAAATAGTATCAGATACAAAACAATGAAAAAAGGGTACTTCATTATAAGCCTGCTTTTGTTTTTAGTCTCATTCAATTTGGCAAATGCGCAAATTGATTCTGCTAAACATGGCAAAAAGTTTACAGTAAACGGGTATGTAAAATATCTTGAAGAAGTAAGCTTTGCAGGTAATGCGACACAATTAGAAACGGTTGACCTTTTACACAACCGCCTTAATTTTCGTTACCAACCCGATTCGAATTTTAATTTCAGATTGGAGGTTCGCAACCGGATATATTATGGAGCGTTGGTGCAGAACTACCCAAACTTTGCAGCGTTGGAAACAACCAACTACGAAACCTTTGATTTGTCAAAAAATTGGGTAAATCAAAATGCTGTATTGGTTAACAGCACGATCGATCGTGCAAGCGCCGAATATTTGAACGGTAAATGGGACGTTATATTGGGCAGGCAGCGAATCAATTGGGGAATAAACACAGTATGGACGCCTAATGATATTTTTAATACTTTCAACTATTTTGATTTTGATTATGAAGAACGCCCCGGAACCGATGCTGCCCGTGTACAATATAATTTCACCCCTTCATCTTACCTTGACCTTGCGTTTAGCCCCGGTAAAATACCCCAACAAAATGTAGAAGCACTGATGTATCATTTCAATAATTGGGGTTACGATTTTCAGGTGTTTTCAGGTGTTTATCACGAAGACTATACAGCAGGTGCAGGATGGGCCGGAAATATTTCAGGTGCCGGATTTAAGGGCGAAATATCGTATTTTACTCCCTATCAACATTTTTCAGATAGCGGGGCCATTGCCGCATCGCTCTCTTTTGATTATGGATTTCAAAATGGAATTTATGTACTGGTGTCAGGTTTGTATAATAACGGTGGTAAGGATAGTATTCCTAATATAGCTCAACTAACCACAGAATCTCTGTCAGCTAAAAATATTTTCCCTTTTAAATACACCGTATTTGCTGAAATATCATATTCTTTTACCCCAATACTTAAAGCTTCGTTGGGAGGGATGTTCTCTCCTGCCGGTAATGCAGTTATTGCTTTACCAACTGTTACGTATTCTATTTCCGATAATTGGATAATTGATTTGATTGGACAATCCTTCTTTTCGCAGCAAAGTGGTGGTTATCATCCGCTTGGTAATGGTGTATATCTAAGATTAAAGTGGGGGTTTTAATCCCATAATATTCGCATGATTTTAGAATGTTATATTTGTAGGGTTAGATAAGTAATTACCAATTATTACAAGTATGAAAGAGTTTATGTTGCTTATTCGCAATGTGGGTGACGGAAAGGTAGGCATGACATCGGAACAATATCTTCAATTTGTAAAAAAATGCGAGGACTACATCGGCATCCTGAAGAAAGTTAACCGATTGATAGCAGCTCAGCCGATTTTAAGGGAAGGGAAAGTAATTTCAAAACAAAAAGGAGAATGGGTTGAATTACCTGTAAATACAGGAACCGAAATTCAGGTTGGGTATTATCATATTCGTGCCGAAACCCTGGAAGATGCTATTACCATTGCCAAAGGAAATCCTGAATTTGAATATGTTGCATCTGCCAGTATTGAAGTGCGCCCGGTAAAAATGAAAGAAGAGCGTACCGGGTATATTTATTCAAAAGAAGCTTAACTTGAAGTTGCAGTTATAGCCGATACTGGGTTGTAAGGCAGCTTTATGACGAAGTTCAATTTCAAGTATGAGAAATGTCATAAATATATAGCGTAATCTTAGTACTTTTGATTTAAATAAAATACCCTATGAATTTTTCAATACATGTCCGGGAAATGGATGCCGCTTTCATAGCCAGGGTCTTTCTCGGATTGTTATTTTTCCTACAAGGCTATGATAAAGTTTTCCGAATAGGCGTTAAAGAAGTAATAAAAACTATACATGAACCTCTTTCCTCAAAAGGGATTCCTGCTTTTTTCAGTGAACTGGGAACATATTTTACTTCCTATATTGAACTAATTTGCGGGGCATTCCTTATTGTAGGGCTTGCAAAGTATTATTGTCTTTATTTGTTGGGTTTTGATTTGCTTTTTGCCGCACTTGCATTTGGAATAGTAGAACCGGTATGGGATATGAGGCATATTTTTCCGCGTCTCGTATTGCTGATTTTCCTTCTTACCATACCCTCACAATGGGATGTAATATCAGTGGATTATGTTTGGTCGCTCATCAAATTCATCAAATCAACTTTTTAAATTATTAATACAATGAAGAATATTCTCGTGCCTACCGATTTTTCCGATGAGTCGGAAAGTGCAGCAAATTATGCTGCGGAACTCGCTAAAATTACACATGCTAAACTTATCTTTTATTATCTTTTTACAGTTCCGGTTCTAATTGCAGATATACCTGTTATTTCAGTGCCGATAGAAGATATGGAAAAGGAAAGTATGAAATTGCTGCATGCTTTGGACAAAAGAATTAAAGCTAAACACGGGAAAATAGAAACTGAATTGCGCACCCAGCCCGGGTTTGTGGTAGATGAAGTAATCAGTTTTACGAAGGAACATAAAATAGATTTGGTGGTTATGGGAGTTACCGGTGCAGGTAAATCTCCCGGAATATTGGGTAGTAATGCCACCGCTATAATGCACCATGCTGCATCTCCCGTAATTGTTATTCCTAAAGGATATAAATTTAAAAAGCCTGCAACAATTGCATTGGCATGCGATTATAAATCCATTTTGCCGGAGGCTGCCGTAAGTAAGTTTAAATCATTTGTCCGTTTGTTCCATTCAAAAGTTCTTGTATGTAATGTTTTAAGTCCGAACGAACTTGCAACCTACCAAAAGGCAGCCACTGAAGTTAACCTGGAAAATGCGTTGGCTGATTTAGACCATTCCCTTTATTTTCCTGCCGGTAATAATATGGTAGCAGAAATAAATGCGTTTGTAAATAAGCATGATGTAGATGTACTTGCCATGTTTCCCCATCACTATAGCTTTTTAAAAGGTATTATGCACCATAGCATAACTAAAGAAATGGCCTTTTTGACCCATATACCTCTTTTAAGTATTCAAGAATAAAATGAAAAAATATGCAAATCACAATTAACGACCAGCGAAAAATTTTTGCTGTGCAAAAAGAATTCAGCGAAATGTTTCCTCATCTTAAATTGGAATTTTATTCCAAATCTAATAAAGGAGGTGGGTCGCCTTCCCCAAAGCCAATGAAACATATCAGTAAAAGTATTGCTGATTGCCGTACCATACATTCTTCAGGGGTAATAACCATTCAACCCCAAATGACAGTCGGTGAATTGGAGCAAAGTTTTAGGGATATCTATGGACTTGCCACACAGGTATTCCGTAAATCAGGAAATAATTGGATTGAAACCACCGAAACTGTTGATTGGACATTGGAAAAGCAAAACTAACCAAGAGTTAATTAAGCGAAGTTAACGGTGGTAAGTTATAGGGGAGTAACCTAAGTTTAGAGATGCATTAATTGCACCACTTCAATTGCAAACGGGTTATAAAAATTTTGCGAGCACCAACACTATGAGTACAAAGGGCAAATAGGCGAATGAGCTAAACATTAATCGCAGTGCATATTTGTTGGTTCTTTCGGTGTATAACTTATAGGCAAAAATGGAGAATGTAACACCTGCGAGTACGAGCAGCCATGCTA
>Ga0302185_10000588_pt1 | contig 27744 bp, 31 predicted proteins | sample II_Bog_E1_1_FD_200231 | JGI IMG/M metagenome (GOLD analysis project Ga0302185, IMG submission 200231) | Peat permafrost microbial communities from Stordalen Mire near Abisko, Sweden - II_Bog_E1_2 | ecosystem: Environmental > Terrestrial > Soil > Wetlands > Peat | place: Sweden: Abisko... | reverse complement strand
TTTACTTAATTTATAAGTGATTGACCGCCATTTTATTTTTAAAAAAAGTAATTGATTCAGTCCCACATTCCCCACATTCCTCAAATTTACTTAATGGTGCGCCCACTCTATCGCGTTGATATCTATCCCCTCTTTAAACATTTCCCAAAGCGGGCTCATTTCTCTTAGTTTTGTCACGGTTTCCTTCACTGAGTTTACGGCAAAGTCGATCTGCTCATCCGTAGTAAAACGCCCCAGCCCGAAACGCAGTGAACTATGAGCGAGGTCATCACCCAGCCCAAGAGCCTTAAGCACATAAGATGGCTCCAGCGATGCAGACGTACAGGCAGAACCGCTCGAAAGGGCTATATCCTTGATCCCCATCATCAGCCCTTCACCTTCTACATACTTGAACGATATGTTAGCGGTATGAGGCAGGCGGTGTTCCTGGTTGCCGTTCACATAAGTTTCTTCCAGTTCCATAAGTGCATTTTGCAGGCGGTCGCGCATAGCCGACAGGCGTTTTGCTTCGCCCTCCATTTCATTCATACACAGTTCACACGCCTTCCCGAAGCCAACAATTGCAGGCACATTCAGCGTGCCACTGCGCATGCCGCGCTCGTGGCCGCCGCCGTCCATCTGCGACGTCACCTTCACCCGTGGGTTTTTCCGGCGCACATAGAGTGCTCCTACTCCCTTGGGGCCATACATTTTATGCCCGCTGAATGCCATCAGGTCTATGCCATCGGCATTTACATCTACCGGCACCTTGCCCACAGCCTGTGTAGCATCAGTAAAAAACAATACGCCATGCTTGCGCGCTATCTCGCTGATCTCGCGTATCGGCTGTATCACGCCGGTTTCATTATTGCCATACATTATGGCTATAAGGATCGTTTTGTCCGTGATTGCTTTCTCCAGTTCGGCGAGGTCTATCAGGCCATCTTCCTTTACATTCAGGTAAGTCACCTGTCCACCTGTTTTTTCTATGTGCTTGCAAGTGTCCAGCACAGCTTTATGCTCTGTGGTGCAAGTGATCACATGGTTGCCCTTAGATGCATACATTTCATACACGCCCTTTATGGCCAGGTTGTCCGCCTCAGTAGCGCCAGATGTGAAGATGATCTCCTTAGGGTCTGCATTGACCAGCTTGGCCACTTGCTCACGTGCATAGTCCACAGCTTCTTCTGCTACCCAGCCAAACGAGTGGTTACGGCTGGCTGCATTGCCAAATTTATCCGTGAAGTACGGTATCATTGCCTCCAGCACACGCGGATCCATCGGAGTGGTCGCGTTATTATCAAGATATATCGGTAATTTCAATTCCATATAGTTATCCAAACAGGATCGTTTACGCAAAATTACGCTAAAAGTGTTTACTTTACGTTTTCATCTTGATCGGAGGTTTATATGTTACTATCTATAAAAACTATACATACATGCTGAAAATAGAACATCTGGGTATTGCAGTAAAAGACTTGAACGTCTCTATTTCACTTTTTGAGCAGTTACTGAACACCCCTTGTTATAAAACGGAGGAGGTGGCCACAGAGGGCGTCAGCACGGCCTTCTTCCGTACCGGCGACGCCAAAATAGAGCTGCTGGAAGCCACAAATGAGGGCAGCCCCATCGCTAAATTTATTGCTAAGAAGGGCGAAGGCATTCATCATGTCGCCTTTGAAGTCGAGAACATAGAAGCAGAAATGAAGCGCCTGGCCGCCCTGGGTTTTGAACTTTTGAACGCTCAGCCCAAGAGCGGCGCCGACAACAAACTCGTCTGCTTCCTGCATCCCAAGGGGACAAATGGCGTGCTGGTGGAATTGTGCCAGGAGAAAAAGTGATCGTTCGCTGACATTTATCGATAGAAAGTAATTTTAGAACATAAAATTAGTGTTATGCCCTCCTTCCTAAATGCCGATGATATTATTGAAATATCTGAAAAGCGATTGGATCAATACACACAATCCTATCAGAAAATAACAGATAAGTTTACCAACATTTTTGTTATCTATTCGGCAATTTCAATTTTTTTAATCCCGTGCATTAATACTTTGTTTTTTTTACTACGGCCCAGTGTTGGGAGTTCTACGTTTGTTTCTACCTGTTTTCCATCCTGTTTCTTATCTCTGTATTTTTTACAATTTTACTTCTTATTCCGGCTGAAGTAGCTTACTTGGTCGAGCCTAAAATTTATTATACAGACTTACTTCAACAATACATGGCCAAGGGAATCTCCGAACAAGAGGCCGAAAAATACTTGAAAGGGTCATATATTAACGAATTGGAGCAGGCGTTGGAGACCAATGATAAGTTGTTTAAAAGGAAAAGTAAATACTATTACAGGGCTTTAATGTTCATATTAATGGCTGCATTACCTTACTTGGTGTGCTTAGCGTTTTATTTCTCAAAAGACAACAAAACCCAGAAGATTGAAATTGTAAATCCACAAAAAATAGCTATCTTTGATACAAATGTACATATAATGGCACACTCCAATTTGTCTGTCACCACAACAACAACCACCAAAGTTCCTGGTTTCCTGGTTTAGACAGTAGCAAAATTATCCCTTCAAAACCTCAGCTAATAAAAGAAGGTTCCGACAAGGACAAAAACCACCCGGACAAAAAGAAAAATTAAATTTTCTCTGCTAAAAGCTATGAGACAAAAATTTACCTTAGAATTCGATACGGTTACCCGAAGGGCGTAAATGCTAACCTGTTTTATGGCTTATTATCCATTTTTGTAATAGATATTTACAGGCTTTTTTCTGAAAGTTTTCGTTGACTCGCTTTTCAACAATAACTGATAGGGGCGGATATAATTCGAACGAATATATTTGTTATAACTTTATCCACATTCAGTATTCAGCTTATTCTGTAGCAGTCGCTGCGGCTCTTTTCATTTTTCTTCGAACAAAGTATCTGATAGGTCAGAAGAGCAACAAATTGGTCAAGGCATTTTTTGCTTTTTTAATGTTCATCCTGGTTGCCGTCATTTGCGAAAAATACTTGGGTTGAAGATTTGCCGGAAAGGGCTAAGTACTCAAATTATTTTTTTGCTTCTTTATTTTTTTTCGATTAGATTTCTACTTTTACCGTTGGTAAAGAAATTGTAAAAACACAACACACTTATTTAATAAACGAATATGAAAAAACTTATCCTTTCCATTGTTGCCATCACAGCCATTTCTGTAGGCAGCTTATTCGGGCAAACCCACAAAATGAAGATCGAAACAGATTACGGTAACATTATCGTAATGCTGTACGACAATACCCCGCTCAACACCAATAATATGCTCAAAGTAGCTGGCGAGCATGGCTATGATAGTACGTTGTTTCACCGGGTCATCCCGCAGTTTATGATCCAGGGCGGCGACCCTACTTCAAAGCACGCCAAGCCCGGTGATATGCTGGGCGGCGGTGGCCTTGGCTACACCGTCCCGGCGGAGATCAACGATTCTGACTACCACAAGCGCGGCGCACTGGCTGTGGCCAGGGACAATAATCCAAGCAAGGCTGGGTCTTCATCACAATTCTACATCGTGGTGGGGAAAAAATTCACGGATGATGAACTGGATAATCTCTCCAGGCGCTCCGGCAAGAAATACACCCAGGAGCAGCGCGATGTATATCGTACAATAGGGGGCGCCCCCCACCTGGACGGAAACTATACCGTATTCGGAGAAGTGATAGAAGGCATGGACGTTGTGGATAAGATCGTAGCAGAACCGCGCGATAGCAGCGACCGCCCCAAAAAAGACATACGTATCATCAGCATTAGTGAAGTGAAAAAGAAGCGGTCTTTCTTCGGGCGACTGTTCCATAGGAAGAACTAAGCTTCGTAGCCACAGCGGCTTCAAATATCGCCCGTTCGGCGCTTTCATTGTTTTCGGCTTAAACGGACCGCACCGGTCGCTGCCCGCATATTTGTATGAAAAGATTGTCTTCCCTTGATTACCTGCGCGGGCTGGCAGCATTCGGAATAATGGTGTTTCATTATTCCATGTGGACGTATGGCTTGTTTTCATCGCAGGATTTCCTGGGTAGGATTGGCATTTACGATGTGCCTGTATTTTATGTGTTAAGCGGCCTTACGCTCTATCATGTTTATTTCGATAAAATAGGCGGTCCTTCAGGCAAGGGCCTCGCCGACTTCGTCATCAAGCGTGTTTTTCGCATTTACCCCCTGCTATGGCTCGTAAGCCTCGTCACCCTTACCTATACCCACGAGGTATACACCCGTAGCGATCTTTTCCTTAATTTTTCAGGTCTGTTCAGTGTCCATAAGTGGGATAATACGGTCGCCTATGGCGCATGGTCTATCGGAAACGAACTCTGTTTTTACCTGTTCTTTCCCGTTTTTATTTTCCTGTCTAAGAAAGCGCGCGCGATTTTTGCACTATTGGCTGCTGGTATTTTTGTCATCTACCTATGGTTTGCCTTCATTCATATAGACCATACAAAGACGCTCGCGGAATACTGGCCCGCCTATACCAATCCGCTCAACCAGATATTCTTATTCCTCGGTGGTTACCTCATGGGCTTGTGGACGGAAAACGTACATCCTCCCAGGTGGCTTACGCTGTCGGTGATCGCGGCTTGTCTGCTGGCCTTCATTTTCTTACCGGTGCGCGGAGATTCTATCCTGCTCGTTACCGGTATCAACAGATTGATCTTCACCGCCATTTGTTTCCTCGTCTGTTTCTCCTTTTACAAGACTGATTTCCGTCTGCCATGTCCGCTGGGCCGCATGTTCAGCGTACTGGGCGAGATCAGTTATTCTGTTTACCTCGTTCACCCCATCACATGGCATTACTTGCAGGCCGCGCTCCACACGGCCCGGATAAGCCCTCCGCCGCTAGCTCAACTACTTATCGGCTTCATATTCAGTCTGCTTGTAGCCTACGCGGTGTACAGGCTTTATGAAATGGTGTTTATGAAATTGGGCAAGCGCTGCTCCAACAGGTTTGTGCTGTCAAAGCACCGTAACATGAGTACCTGACAATAAGGTATTAGGTGGAATAATATTACATCACCCTAAAACCAACGAACAACTGCATGCTATGTTGTTTCCAGGCTTCTGAACTATAAAGCCCATCCGCATCCGTAAGTCCGAAGATATACCTGCCGCCCATCGTGATGCCCCTGTATACGGGTATCCGCAGTCCTACCACCCCGCTAAAAGTGCTTGCATTAAAAATATTGTCGGAGCTACTTGCGCCGGAGAATTTTGAGTTCAGCAGCAACGAATACTGCGGCCCTAATTGCAGCCACAGATTGGGCACCAGCCTTATCTCGAACAACGCCGGGATATTCAGGTACAGGTTTTTCACCTGCGCCACGTCATAATAGCCATTATAATTTCCCTCCGTAAGGTAGCTGGCCGATGTGATCAGCGCTTCCACCTGCACCCCAAGGTAATGTTCATGCATCCCCGCATATACGCCGCCATTTAGTCCCGTCTTATAAGTGTTGCTCCAGTAATTGCCGTGCATATTATCGAAATTCATGCCGCCCTTTATGCCCCGTTCCACCAGGCGCTCACGCTTGTGTGGTTCCTGAGCTAGCGACAGAATTGGAATGATTATCAAACACCAAAATGCTATAACACTCAATTGCTTCATAGGAATGTGCTTTTCTTGCAAAAGTAATCAAAGTGGCTTTCTTTCCTCCGTTCCTATGTGTTTCTGCGCATCGTGGCATTATTTTTACGGAATAACTATGTGCCGTGGACATTTGTTGATTTGAGGTTAGATCAAAATAATAACTTCGTCAGAGCGTTTATTCCTTTAAAAATCTATTTATGAAAGGATCATTTGCGTTACTGGTTTTGATTGCAATGCTTTTTGGTGCATGCAAAAAGAAGGAAGATGTGCAATGCACCTGTCAGGGCAATGGCCAGGCAAACAGCTTTGATTTTGGTATCAAGGACAATCCCTCTCTGTCGTCTCTGGCCGCGCAATGCGACACGTTCGGCGCTCATAATGGGGTTGATACCTGCAACCTCTTTGTTGCCGGGAAATAAAATCCACATTACATTAAATGTATATTGCATTAGTGTTGATGTATATGCGTTTGCCGCTCCATCGCGCCGATTTCACTTAATCTTAATTCAGATTTTGAATTATTATCATTACTTATTCCTACCTTTGCACCCCGAAAAACAATAGGATACTCTAAGTTTCGCAGCTTATCTGCTATCTGTAAATACTTTCTGCACCAATAATATGATTTCTGTTAATAATTTATCGCTCCGCTACGGCAAGCGTATTCTTTTTGAAGACGTGAATATCAAGTTCACGGAAGGCAATTGCTATGGTATTATCGGCGCTAATGGTGCTGGTAAGTCCACTTTTTTAAAGATCATTTCCGGTGAGATCGACCCTACCACTGGCCGCGTGGATATTTCCAAGGGATCACGTATGAGCGTGCTGAAACAAAATCACCATGAGTTTGACGAAGTGCCAGTGCTGGAAACCGTGATTCGCGGTAATGCTACCCTGTATGAGGTAATGAAGGAGAAGGATGCCATCTACGCCAAGGAAGAATTTACCGAAGAAGATGGCCATCGTGCCGGCGAACTCGAAGGCATGTTTGCAGAAATGGACGGCTGGAATGCCGAGAGTGATGCCGCAACAATGCTGAGCAACCTGGGTATTAAGGAAGAATTTCATAATAAATTCGTGAAGGAACTGGACGGCAACCAAAAAGTGCGTGTGCTTCTGGCACAAGCCCTCTTCGGCCATCCCGATATCATGCTGCTCGATGAGCCTACCAATGACCTCGATCTCGAAACCGTAAACTGGCTGGAGAACTTCCTCGCCGATTACGACAAGATAGTACTCGTTGTATCGCATGACCGTCACTTTCTCGATACCGTGTGTACACACGTAGCGGATATTGATTTCGGTAAGATAAATATATACACCGGTAACTATTCATTCTGGTATGAGAGCAGCCAGTTGTTGCTCAAACAGCGCGGCGACCAGAACAAGAAAGCCGAAGATAAGATAGCGGAACTGAAGGAGTTCATCGCCCGCTTCTCTGCAAATGCCTCTAAGTCAAAGCAGGCCACCAGCCGTAAAAAAGCGCTTGATAAAATAAAGCTGGACGAGATGCGCCCGTCAAACCGTAAGTACCCCGCTATACTATTCAATAATCAGGTTCGCGAAGCCGGCGACCAGATCATAGAAGTAAAAGACCTCGGCAAGGTATTTCATGGCGAAACATTGTTTAAAAATATCAGTTTCGACCTCAAACGCGGACAAAAAATAGCGGTGATGTCCTCTAATTCACTCGCTACACGTTGCTTCTACGAGATACTCTCTGGCGCCGATAAAGATTTTACAGGCACATTCAAGTGGGGCGTTACCGTAACCCCTACCTACCTGCCTTCCGACAATGCAGCCTTCTTCGAGCACAACGACAATAACCTCATCGATTGGCTGCGCCAGTATTCCGAAGAAAAGGATGAGACCTTCATTCGCGGGTTCCTGGGCCGTATGCTTTTCTCAGGCGAGGAAACCCTTAAAAAGTGTTCCGTACTCAGCGGGGGCGAAAAAGTACGTTGTATGCTCAGCCGAATGATGATGTTGAAAGGAAATGTACTCATGATGGATGAACCTACCAACCACCTTGACCTCGAAAGCATCACCGCCCTCAACAATGGCATGAAAGACTTTAAAGGCACCATACTCTTCACCACGCGCGACCACGAACTGGCCAACACCGTTGCCAACCGCATCCTCGAAATAACCCCCTCCGGCCTCATAGACCGCGAAATGGCCTTCGACGATTACATGACCAACACCCGCGTCAAAGAATTAAAAGCCGAAATGTACAAGGGCGTGATGGCTTAAAGTGTTTCTTATCCGGTGTTTTTGTGATAGTTTTCATAGAGTAGTTACTACAGGACTGTAGTAGCTACAGCTATGGGCGCTATTCAGATTAACGTTGATTTGCCTTCGCATCAGCTTCTTGAGACAATCAGGCAACTCTCGCCCCGGGAGAAACTGCGGATTAATGAAGCGATATGGGAAATGGATACCGATATTCCCTTAGGACAACAGACTTTTGTATTAGATAGGGTTAAAAGTGCAAGACAGAACCACGGAAGGCTTTTAGATTGTGATGAAGTATCCAAAACTAGTATTTCAGCTCGCCCACGCAATAATAACTAAAAGTCGTGAACACCGTAGTTCCACACAGACGAGGGATACGCCAAAGTGCATGACTAAGTAACAGACGGCAAATCCTTTCCCGCCGATTTTGTAACTTGTGCAGGCATAAGCGCGTCTTAGGGGCATGCGTTACATATCTATACTGATTTTTTTGTTTGCCGGACGGTTGTGTGGACAGGTCAACGCCTCACGCATTGATAGCCTCATCAATCGGATCGAGAACAACAATCTCGGCGCAGGTGGGCTATGTATCACCCAAGGCGGTAAAGTAGAGTATGAGCGGCCGTTCGGTCAGGGGCAAACTACTGAAACAGAATATCGGATCGGCTCCGTAACAAAAATGTTTACAGCGGTCCTAATCTATCAGTTGGTGGATGAGGGCCGTCTTTCATTGGGCGATAAACTCAGCCGGTTTTTCCCAGATCTGCCCAATGCAGACAAAATAACCATCGCTGACTTGCTCGGGCACAGCAGTGGATTGGCCAATTTCACCGGCAACACCGATTTTGATCTGTGGAAAGACCTGCCACAGACCAGCCAGGCCCTATTGGATAGGATTAGAAAACAACCAGTCGATTTTGCCCCAGGCGCAAGGAAAGATTACAATAACTCTAATTACCTGTTATTGGGATATATCCTTGAGAAAATATACCACAAACAGTATAAGGAGGTCTTAAAAGAAAATCTGATCGCGCCACTGGGCCTGAAGCATACCTACTATGGCGATCACAGCGGATTTGCGGGCAACGAGACCCCTTCATTCAAGTATGCAAATGGACAATGGCAGCAAGAACGCGCCGTTTACCTGCCTAATTTCGATGGTGCAGGCGCTGTAATATCTGCGCCACGGGATATGTGCACTTTTATTACTGCATTATTCACGGGCAAACTGATCAGTAAATCCATGCTTGATACCATGGGACATATCACCGATGGATACGGGAAAGGGTTGTTTTCCTATGGCGCAGCGCCGCATCCGGGGTTAGGTCACAATGGGAAGACAGAAGGTTTCGGGGCTTCCTTGCAATACTACCCTGATGCCGGTCTTGCTATCGCATATTGCACAAATTCCGAAGTATACCCCAAGCAGGAGATACTGGATCATATATACAAAGCCTGCTTCAATATTGCTGATACATTACCCTCGTTTGATTCCATAGTTATCCGCCCCGAAATACTCAAAGCATACACAGGTAAGTATGCAGCCAAAGGAATGGAAATAACAAGCACCCTGAATCAGGGAACACTTGCACTAACTTTAAAAGGGCAGGAATTTTCTTTATGCCCCATAGCCCGACGAATGTTTTGGAACAAGCTATTCGGGTTTTTCTTTGAGTTTAGCGAAGATGGTCATCAACTTAGGGTGCAGGATGTAGATGCCGTCTATGATTTCACCAAAAGATAAGGCTACATATTTTCAACCCTTTCGCTGTTCCGCAATTTGCAATCCTGAATCATGTGGGCAGGGATTTTTCAATCCCGTCAAAATAAACTTACCCACACGAAATTTTAATCTTAAAACACCTACCGGCAAAGCATTACAGCCCAATTCGCCATTCCAAAATGTGGGTATCTTATCCATTTTTATGTTCTCAATTCCCTTACCTTTAACGCATATTTTCAGCATAAATTTGATTTGAGCGGATAAAATATATAAATAATCCGTTTGCCTTCTACGCCCTTGCGGAGGGCAAATAAATATAAATGATATACCGTCGTCCTGAGTAAACAATTTGCTGACACAAGCTCTTTGAAAATGGCAAGCCGGAAGTATACGTGGACAAAGATGGACATTGTGGGACGCCGTGGGACATTGAAATAATCAACACATGATATGATTATCAGCCACATAAACGAATAAATGTCCCAAAAAGGTCGGTAATGGGACATTGACGCAAGTCAAAATAGGGAAAACAAAAAATCGCCCTTTCGGGCGATTTAAAGCTTGTGGAGAATACCGGAGTCGAACCGGTGACCTTTTGCATGCCATGCAAACGCTCTAGCCAGCTGAGCTAATTCCCCAATTGGGCTGCAAATATAATCGGTTTCACGGATTTTTTTTGTAACTTTATTAAAAAATCACCAGTTTTATGAAACAAGGCGTCTGGAATCAAATTCTTACTTACCTGTATATTCGTAAGCGTGATCCAAACGATCCAAGGAACATTGATATAAAGATGATGCACGGCATGAACCGCATCTCGTTGTTTATGTTCCTGATCGCGGTAGTCGTAATGATCGTGCGGCTTTTTCGGCACTGATCACATCCAGCCAATGATTTTATGGTCCTGTATTTCAAATGAATTCAAGGGCATAACGCCATTGATGCGGACAGGTGCTTTTCTGCCATTGAGCTCACCGGCTTCCCGGTGCATGGGTGGAAATTTCGTCAATCTTTTCTTTGATTTCCTTACCACGGGTGTATAAAGAGAAATTTGTAACTTTATATCTAAATTAACTTACTAATGAAAACAGGCTGCAAAATTATTTTGACAATTATTTTTTTGATGTTGTTGTCGCCCGTCTGGGCACAGCGCTCCTACATGCTTTCCGGTCTGGTGGTTGATGGCGACAATAAGCCAATTTCCGGCGCTATGATCAAAATAAATAACCTGTCCGTAGCGGAGCAGGCTGTTTCCGATCAGGATGGCCTGTACTACTCACGTTTGCTTCCTGCAGGTGGTTATTGGGTCTATGTTTATGTTGGCGGGCAGCGGCTTAAGGCCGGGAGGATATTCCTGTCCGCTTCATCGGGTGCTGAAAGGTACTACAACATAAAGGTGGCTGGCGACAAGGCAAGCCTCATGATCTCCGACCATGACCCGTTTGCGACAGCCTACCTGCAAAAAGTAAAAGGCAGGCCTATGAGCTTCGATGTTTTAGATGGCCCTAACACCGCCGTCTTGATGCTTGACGCGTCGCAGCAGCCAAAATATAGGAGCACCAATTGGAGCGATGGTAAGTGATAGAAAAAAAGGAATGGCAGCGTGCTATAGTTTGCACACTGCCATTTGAGCTTTCACAGGGCCAGGGGAATTATTTCGTCACCATTAGCGTTTGTGTTTGGGGTGCGCCTCGCGTAGCTATAAGCGCACTTTATTTGAGGGACAACTTAAAATCAAATAGAATAAAATCAGTGCAAATATCGTGCCATTTTTAATTTCTTAATTCTACGAATGATTAAAAAGTCTTGTCGATAAACTTAAATGATGGGTTCACGTCGTGCTACACGGTAGTCACCGCTCAGATATTTGAATGGCTGGCCTCGAAATTATTTTCCCGCACCGTTTACAAATGATTATTTTTGCCGTTTAAATTAAAAATGCTTGCAGATGCTGGAGCTTACCGTTAATGACAAGAATACTTACTCAATAACCCAGGAAGATGGCAAAATGATATTGAATGGCGTTCCCGTAGACTGGGACATTAACTGGCAGCCAAACGGACTGGTGAGTATATTATACAATGGTAAGAGCTACACAGCAATAGTAGAGAAAACAGACCGGAAAACAAAGGAAATAACCCTGCGGGTAAATGGCCAGATCTATGTGACGTCTATAAAGGAACCAATAGATCAGTTGCTGAATAACCTGGGTATGGGCCAGCGGGCTGGCCGCAAAGTAGAATCAGTGAAGGCCCCCATGCCTGGCATGGTATTGAAGATCATGGTTACGGTGGGGCAGCACATCAATAAAGGCGATGTGTTGGTAATACTTGAGGCCATGAAGATGGAAAATATCCTTAAAGCCACAGCGTCCGCGGAGGTGAAGGCTATAAAAGTGGAAGAACGGACAGCGGTAGAGAAGGGTGCGGTGCTGATAGAACTGCAGTAACGTCGGAGAAAAGTACAAAATGAAAACCAAAGGGTGCCGTCAGTTTGCAATCAAACATATTAACCTTTATACGCTGGAATACCCTTAATTTGTTACACGTTTTGAGCACCTGTTTTAAACATATTTCTTTACTTGTCTGCTTTCTGCTGCTTTGCTTTGTTGTGGCCGCGCAGCCCTTCTCGTATGTATACATACAAGGTGATAAGGTGACGCCTTTTTATGTGAAAATGGAGGGGCAGATAATGCCCCGTTATGGTAAAAATTATTGCATCCTCTCAGAGCTTAACCCCGGGACGATACATATAGAAATATTGTTTCAGCAGAATGTTTACCCGTCACAAAAGTTTACGGTACAGGTGCCGGGAGATGGCTGTCGGGGATTTTTACTGACCCGGCAAGGCGTTAGTTATCAACTGTACGATCTCCAAACAAAAGAATATTTGAATGCCGACAGTGCGGAGACGAATAGGAAATAGCTACAACAATAGTATGGGTGTGGAAACAGAAGAGGAAAATTTATAACGACGAACTAATTTATATGAAGGGAAAAATAGTTTTCTTATTAGTGTTAGCTGTTACCGTGTATTCGTGCAAGGAAGATTACATAAAAATGCTGCCCGGGAGCTGGCGGGTGGTAAAGGTGAAGGACCATGCGGTAGACAGCACTATTTTATATAGCCAGATGGCGATAGATACTATGGGAAAGGGCCACGACGACGCTACAAACATGCGCATTTATGGTTTTGTAAATATGGATAGCGCCAGGAAGTCCATGCAGGCATTGCATGATAAGACCGTCGCTGAAAAAGACAGCGTAGATAAGTCTACATTATTCACCTTCAGGAAGGATGGGATGGCAGTTATTACGTTTGGTGGCAGTAAGGATTCCAGCCACTGGAAGCTGGATGATGCAAACAACCTGCTCGTAGAAGACTACCAAATGGGCCCGGGAGAAGTTTTAAAATGGAAGATCGCGGCGCTTGATAAGAAGGAGTTGAAACTGCTGTTCAATGCTAAGGGAGATACCATAATGGTGACATTTAAGCGGGAGCAATAGGGCGGGTGCTACAAATCCATAAGTTGTGATACAATATCTGACAACAAACTAATCGATATGAAGGTGAGGATTTTATACGTTTTACTTTTTAGCTGCGCGATATTTTCCTGCAAGGAAGATAATATGAAATACCTGCCGGGGACATGGCGCGCCATAAAAGTGCAAAATCATGATATTGACAGCACGATAGCCAATGGCCAGCTATTCATAGATACAATGGGGAAAGGCCATGACGATGCGGCTAACATGCGCATATATGGGTTCGCGAATATAGACAGCGCCCGTAAGATCATGCAGCAATTGCACGACGAAGCAGTTGCAGCGCAGGACAGCGCAAACAACTCCACCGTATTCACCTTCCGTAAAGACGGGATTGCGGTGATTGTATTTGGCGGCAGGACCGACTCGAGTAAGTGGACGCTCGACAATGCCAATAACCTGATCGTGGAGGACTACCAGGTAAGCCCTGGGGAAGTATTGAAATGGAAGATCGCCGAACTCACGAAAAGCGAATTGAAATTAATATTCAAGGTTGTTGGAGATAGCACCATCGTCACATTTAAAAGAGACGAGAAATAAATCGCTTATTTACTACCTTTGCGCCATCTTTTAATTTTATATGACGGGTTGCCACAGCCATTGACCGGTATATTTGGGCACAGCTATGGTTTTTCTTGATCTCTTGACATAAACAGAATATGCGTACTATACCATTGAGACAAGCTTTGAGAGAAGCGATGGAAGAGGAAATGCGCCGCGATGGCAGTGTGTTCCTGATGGGTGAAGAAGTAGCCCAGTACAACGGGGCTTATAAGGTGAGCCAGGGCATGCTGGATGAATTTGGCGCCCGCAGGGTCATCGATACGCCGATTTCAGAACTTGGTTTTGCCGCGGTAGGCGTTGGTGCGGCTATGAACAATACCCGTCCCATCATAGAATTCATGACCTGGAACTTCGCAGAGCTGGCTATAGATCAGATCGTGAACCATGCCGCCAAGGTGCGGTCTATGAGTGGAGGGCAATTCACCTGCCCTATCGTTTTCCGCGGGCCTAATGGTTCTGCCGGTCAGTTAGGGGCGCAGCACTCCCAGGCGTTTGAAAACTGGTACGCTAATGTACCGGGCCTTAAAGTGATCTCCACCATCAATCCTTACGATGCCAAGGGCTTGCTCAAAGCCGCGATAAGGGATGAAGATCCGGTCGTTTTCATGGAGAGTGAAACAAACTATGGCGAGCAGGGCGACGTTCCGGAAGAAGAATACCTGATACCTATAGGTAAGGCCGACATTAAGCGAAGCGGCACAGACGTTACTATCGTGTCTTATAACAAGATGATGAAAGTGGCGTTACTGGCGGCTGAGGAGCTTGCAAAGGAAGATATCAGCGCAGAAGTCATAGACCTTCGCACCATTCGTCCGCTCGACTGGCCGGCAATTGTGGAGTCGGTAAAGAAAACGAACCGCCTGGTAATTGTGGAAGAGCAATGGCCATTTGGCAGCGTTTCATCTGAAATTTCATACCACGTACAAAAAGAGGCGTTCGACTTTCTGGATGCCCCCATCCGTCGTCTTTGCTCTGCTGATGCAAATATGCATTATGCCCCCAATCTGGTTGCGGCATATTTGCCAGATGTTGCAGGTACGGTGAAGGTGGTAAAAGAAGTGATGTATTTGAAAAAATAATTAATGCAGGGAGCCGGTCAAATGATATTGGCGGGCTCCCTTTTACTCAGAATTGTCGATAGCAAGATGTGTCGATAGAATTCCTTCCCAGGCGCTGTTCAGATACTTCAAACGACGGTTAGCTCCAGAAGATTAGTGCACAAATGGCCCCGGCAAGGCATAACACAGCACACAGCATCATCAATATAAATCTGGGGATTTGTTCTTTCGGAATAGTACGCATATTTGAAAATTGGCATTAGTCGTGTCGGGCTGCGCTCGTTTGCGTGTCCACGGACAATAATTATGGATAGTGTATATCTTTAATGTTTTGCAAAAATAGGCACTAATTGTCAAATTTTCAGCATTTATTTCAGGGCTGTCATCAACGCTCCTTTTTAGCTGGGGCGGCGCCGCGGGCCGTATAAAATTGGGGCTTTTAAAAATAGCCAAGATAAAGTTTGGAATGTGTGGAATATTCTATGCTTACTTCGTCCCCTTCCTTAAGGCGGGTGTAATCGCTGTAGGCAACTTCAATACTTAGCTTTATTGCAGAGTCAATGTAAAAATAGTAGGCTTTTTTCGTAGCTACGTATAGCTTTCTGGTTATGTGGTTGGTCTCAATGGTTTTGGTTTTGTACCTGAGGTCAAGTTGTATTTTGCGCAAGTAAACGTAGTAAGACAGGTAGGTTGCAAAACTGGAAATGAAAAGCAATATGCCGGCAGAAACGAAGAACCTCAAATATGAAAATGCGTTTGCAGCGCCTTCCGTGGCCCGGTACCATGATCCGATAAAGGGGATCAGGAAGCTCATGAACATAAGCAGTCGGTATACCTTAAAGTACTGTTTGCGCTCTGTAGATTCCTTTTTTTCAAGGAATATCAATTCTTCCAATTCTAATGGTTCCGTGTATCTTTGTAAACCCAGGGGCACTATTTGTCATTTTACATTGATTGCAACTAATTCTTTTCTGATTATATAATACCAGGTACAAAAAAATCAAAAATAACCATGGGGCTATAATAAGACAATCAATAACAAATTTAAGGCTTTATCATTCACTGTCCAAATCAGGTAGGCCGGAAGATTATCTTGAAAAAGCTGCATATTGTTTTTAAATTGCGCCACAAAAACTAATGATTTCAAAAATTTACTTTCCCTGAAAATGAACATAGCATATCTGATTTTGGCCCACAACCAGCCGCTCCAATTGAAGCGTTTAGTCGACCGTTTAAATCAGGAAAATATACATTTTTTTATTCATTTCGATCGCAAATACAAAGATGTAGCTTCCGTTGGAAATATGTTTGGTGAATATAGAAATGTTGTGTTTATTTCGGAATATGATGTCTATTGGGGTGGGTTTAGTACAGTGAGGGCCGCGCAAAAGATAATGAAAATTGCTTCTGGGGCGCCAGTGGACTTCAAATACTATGTCTACCTCAGCGGACAGGATTATCCTATTAAGTCTAATGAGTACATAAATAATTTTTTTGAAAATAGTTCATCCGACTTTATCGCTTACCACAGAATGGAACATCTGCCGGATAGCTTTAGAAACAAATATCGGTTTTTTCATTTTCTTGACTTCAAATATATTAATCCAAGAGACAAGCATAAATCGAAGCTGTTATATTATATAAATTACGGGTTTTACAGGAGATTTGGTAAGTTCATTCCGCATCGGTCATTTTATAAGGATTTTGTACCTTATTTTGGCTCCGACTGGTTTACGCTTACAGATGACACGGTAAAATATATTTTGGAATTCGTGGAAAGAAATAAAGATTACAGCGACTTTATGAAATACACTGATATTCCTAATGAGCTTTTTGTACATAATATATTATTAAATTCTCCGCGGAAGACGAATATTTACGACTATGCCAAATATTTGGAATGGTTAAATTATAAAAAAGAAGGGGAATTATTTCAATCGGGTTACTCAACCCTGAAGTATATGGACTGGACGGATCGGGGCAAACCGCTACCTGCGACTTTAGATTTGAGTTATTTTGAAGATTTGAGGAAAACCAAAGATCTATTTGCGAGAAAAATGGATGAGAAGGCCTCGGCAGATTTACTAAATAAAATCGATAGCGAACTTTTGTAACCAAAGATGGTTGTTATTTAGCTGACAGCAGATCTGCAAATCTCCGGTAGTTCTCACGGCATTTTCCAACATATTTTTCTTGCTAAAACTTCACCTGCTCAGGCATGAACATAGCTGCATTTCCTCCATTTCTGATGACGTCGCGCACGAGTGTGGAGGAAATTGTGGAGTAAACCGGTGCACAGGTGAGGAATATAGTTTCTATGTCTGGCGCCAGCATACGGTTCATGTCGGCAATAGCCTTTTCATATTCGAAATCGCTGATGTACCTGATGCCCCGTAATATATATCTGGCGTTTGTTTTCCGGCAGTAGTCTACAGTAAGGCCTTCATAGCCAGTGACTTCGATTCGCGGGTCGTTCTTGAAGACTTCCTTTATCCAGCCGGTCCGCTGATCGATGGTAAACATGGGCTGTTTCGAAGAATTGATACCAATGCCGATGATCAACTTGTCGAATAAGGAAACAGCCCGTTCGATGATGTCAACATGCCCGTGGGTAACAGGGTCGAATGTGCCGGGGAATAAACAAATACGTTGCATATTATTCGTTTGGTTGGATAAAAAAGGAGAAAACGGTGGTTCCATAGTTTTTAATACGTTGGAAATAGGGATGTTTCTGGTAATCATTGCGATGGGTATGCTCCATTACGAATATACCTCCTGGCATCAGCATCTTTTTTTCAAACACAAGTTTCGGCAGTTCGTCCATATTCTGCAACGCATAAGGCGGGTCAGAAAAGATGAGATCATAGGTTTCGGTAGTCGACTTTAGAAACTTGAACGCATCATTGCGAATAACATGTAGCTTTTCTGATATGCCAAGTGCCGTAGCCGTTTTATCAATAAATTGAACAGATGTTGGGTCCCGCTCCACAAGCCACAATTCTGCTGCGCCGCGTGAAGCCAGTTCGTAACTGATACTCCCCGTGCCGGCAAAAAGGTCAAGTGTTTTTAGCCCGTCAAAGTCTATCTGGTTGCCAAGCATATTGAACAGCCCTTCCCGGGCCAGCTCCGTTGTAGGCCTGGCTGGTATGCCAGCTGGGGGATTAAAGCGCCTGCCGCCAAATGTGCCACTTACGATACGCATTTGAAAAGTAGTTGTGCTAAAGAAATGGCCCCATCCCAATTGTTTTTTATTGGCCCTATACCCGACCGCATACCTGGAAAGAACTGCGAAAGGGCCAGCAGGATATTATGTTCTGCCGCGCTGATTGTATCACAGGCAAGGGTAACTTCGGAAGATAGGATATTGTAAGTACGGCATAAATGATTTATTTCGTATGCAATATCTTCGGCTGTCGAATAATCGAAAACCTTATGCCACAATAACTGGCCATTGTTATAAAATGTAGCACAGGCCTGCTCGCTGGTAATAAAGCAATTTATGTAGGCGCCCTGGTTGGAGGTGTTTTGAAACTGGTATGCCGGTAGCGGCAAAATGGCTGATTTCTTAAAATTTATTTTGAGTAGTTCCAGGATGCCCAAAGCGGCCGCATAGATGTATGTTGCTTTATCACGTTCAAGCGAATACGCACCCGTCCTTTCCTTGGCTTCTATATAGTGTATCCCGCGGAGCCACTTGCCTGCGTCATCTTTCTCGTAAAGGGCGTCCGGCACCAGCAGGCTGCGATCGCCAAGGATGAAAACTCCTTTTACTTTGTCCCGGTTGGCAAACAGTGGCTCCTGCACGAAGATGTGCTCAAAGAAATCGAGCGCCCAAACCGGCTTAGACGGATTGTACCCGGTGTAATGTATTACCAGGAGATCACCAGAAGCGTTGAACCCGGCGACCATTATTCCCCGCTGCAGTAACAAGCATATCACGTGGCTTACCTTCGGCGATAGGTCTTCTTTTTCCCTTACATTATATACCTGCTCGAAAGTATTCTTATTGATCGCCGTCATACAAAACAGTGCAATAATAAAATTAATCTGCAAAAATATTCATTCTGGGGAGTATTATGAAAGTATTTTGAAAATGAGCAGGTCTCCGGATTTTCATAAAATAGGAAACAATTGACCTATCAAGTTTGTTCTTTATTCAAATTCATGCGCTGGAAAAACTCCTGCAAGATCATGCACAAAACCGGGAAGCACTGAAGAGGTTACCATATCGCCTTTTACCATAAGCCGGGAAGGAACAAATTTACCATTTGTCAGGGTATATATCAGTAGGGGTTTTTCAGTAGGAAATACGATCCAATATTCTTTTATGCCTTATCCTTCGTAAACTTCATATTTGTTTTTCAGTTCTTTTTCGCTATCGGATGGCGATAATATTTCAATGACAATATCAGGGGCGCTCAGCATCCCTTCCTGTCAATTTTAGAGGGGTCGCAGACAACGCAAATGTCTGGCAGAACAACCGTTAATATAGCCCCGTCCGTTTTTGATGGCAGCCGTACATCAAAAGGTGCAGAAAAAACCTGGCAACTATTTCCTTTCAAAAACAACCATAATTCACCTGCGATTTCCCTTGATATTACCCGATACGCAGACGTTGGCGCGAGACTCATCTTAAAAATATGGTCCATTATCGGTTCTACGTGTTCATCAAACTTCCATTTATAATAATCAGTATAGGAATACAGTTTGTTTAGGTCAAGGTCTGCAAATTCCATCGCTTTTTTTAATCAAATATTATATCATGTACGGATACTACTATCAGAAATAAATGAAAACCAATAAAGTTAAAGCTATATTTTTACACAATTATTCATTTTAAAAGGGAAGGTAAATTTCGGTTATAGCGCATTATGTTGAACAATCTTGGTGTATCGGCAACAAACAGGCAAATCATTAAGTTAGCTGCCCCTATATCGCTTGCCTTACTTATTCCACAATTAAGTTATTTTACCAATACGGTTTTTCTGGGCAGGCTTGGTGAGCGCGAGCTTGGCGTGAACGGCATAACAGGTGTTTTTTATCTGATCCTGTCTATGATAGGCTATGGGCTCAGTAGTGGCATGCAGGTGCAGATGGCGCGGCGTGCCGGGGAGGGCGACAAGGAAGGTATGGCACAAATATTAATGAATGGGGCCATGCTTGCCATCATGTTTGCACTCGGCATGATGATCCTGACATTGTGGTTTGTACCTTTTTTGTTCGGATACAGCCTCCACGATTCGGATAATTTCGATTTGAGTATCAGTTTTGTATACATAAGGGTGTGGGGCTTGCCGTTTTTGATGATCACTCAGTTGCTGAATGCTTTCTTTATTTCCATTGGGAGGTCAAGGCTGCTCATTTCCGGAAGTTTAGTGGCCACGTTAGTCAATATCATATTTGATTACATGCTCATTTTCGGGGTGGGGATATTTCCCGCTCTGGGATTTAAGGGTGCGGCTGTAGCATCAGTTATCGCAGAGGTGTTCTATTGCCTGACGATGGTAGGCGTTTTCGTTTATCAGGGGCTATATCATACCTACCCGATTGGGAAATTTCTGAATTTTGATTTTGATCTCTCGCGCAGGACCCTCAAGGTTGCGTCCCCGCTCATTATCCAGTTCATGTTCAGTATAGGCGGGTGGCTTGTGTTTTTTATTTTTATCGAGCACCTGGGGCCACAGTCGCTCGCGGCCTCGCAGGTGCTACGCAATATTTTCGGGATCGTAGGTATTGGCACCTGGGCGCTGGCCACTACCTGCAACACAATGGTGAGTAATATAATAGGGCAGGGCAAGCGGCGCGAAGTAATGAGGATCACTTACAAAATTGTGAAGCTGAGTTTGCTTTATGCAATTATCATTTGTGTGCTATTGCTCGCATTTTCCACCCAGTTCCTGTCGATTTACTCGCGGGACGCTTCGCTGATCAGTTTTGCTGTGCCCAGCCTGCGCGTTATCATTCTGGCTACGCTGATCATGTCCATTTCCACAGTGATGTTCAATGCAGTTGTTGGTACTGGCAATACCCTCGTAAACCTGGCCATTGAGATCACCTGCGTGGGTATGTACCTGACCTACTGTTACTTTATTATTTATAAGTGGCAAAGCCCGCTTTATATCTGTTGGGGATCGGAATTTGTCTATTGGACGTGCCTTGTTACGTTCTCGTTCATTTACTTAAAAAGTGGAAGGTGGAAGGGCAAGGAAATATAGGTGCGGGAAAATACATCTTTCAGCCCAGGGTTAATTGTCTTTAGGATTGGCGCGCCTGGCTGTGCTCAAGGATGTCGTCTATATTGATGCCGTTGTGGCTCTCCTCATAGGTGCATTCGCCATTGTTTATGACCAATACCTGTGGCGACTCGTGAAATACATGAAATATTTCGGCTATTTTATTTGAGATGGACCTATACTTAATAAGGTCTAAGTAATAAAAAGTCACATCATCCGGGCTCGCGGCCTTGTCGAGCCTGTTTTTTGCCATGCTGCTGATGGAACAGCGTGTGCTGTGCTTGAAAATAGCAACGGTCTGTGTGCGGCTTTGTTCTATTATATCGTCTAATTGTTTCTCGTCAGTAATGTCAATCCAATTCATACTGCAAAAATACTGTAAAAGAATAAGATGGGCGAGTAAGCTATCAGTAAAGCTTATAGACAGATATTGGAAATCCGCTGACTCCTAAATCGTGATGTTCAGTTTTACTGTTTTTCGCGGGAAGGGCTTAACTTCGGGATTCAAAAAACGGACCGGATATGTTATTCTCAGGGAAAACTGCATTTATTACAGGCGCCAGCAGGGGTATTGGTGAGGCCATAGCGTTGAGGCTGGCGCGGGAAGGCGCGAATATCGTGATTGTGGCTAAGTCTGAGAAAGAAGATCCAAGGCTGGGAGGGACGATACATAGTGTAGCGCTGAAAGTAAATGAGGCCGGAGGTAAGGGGCTGGCTGTAAAATGCGACATACGGGACGAGGAACAAATACTGGAAGCGGTGCAACAAGCCATTACTGTTTTTGGGGGAATAGATATATTGGTCAATAATGCTTCTGCAATAGCGCTTATGAATACGGAGCAGATGGAAACAAAGCGTTTTGACCTGATACACGATATCAATGTGCGTGGCACTTACCTCGTGACAAAGCATTGCGTGCCTTTTTTGCGTAAGTCGCCTAACCCGCACATTCTTACTTTGTCGCCGCCAGTGAACCTGGAGCCAAAATGGATAGCGCCATGCGTGGGGTATACAATCAGCAAGTACAATATGAGCATGATGACGCTGGGATGGGCTGAAGAATTCAGGAAGTATAATATTGCCGCGAATTCCTTGTGGCCGGTAACTACTATCGCCACATCTGCGGTCAGGAATTTGCTGGGCGGGGAAACACTGATAAATCGTAGCCGGAAGCCGGAAATACTTGCTGACAGCGCATTTCATATTTTGAAACAACCATCCGGAGCGTGTACAGGACATCTGTTTTTGGATGAAGATGTGCTTCGGCAGCAAGGGATAACAGATCTGGAGCAATACGCAGTGAGGCCTGGCGGCGAATTACAGCGCGACCTTTACGTCAATTAATATCGCAGAAAGGGCTATGACTTGGCGTGGCGCGCTATTCGGTCAGATCTTGCATTTGCCCGTTTTTATGGCGTAGACGGCAAGTCCAACCCGGGTTTTAAGGCCCAGCTTATCGAACAACGAATCCCGGTAGCCTTCAACGGTACGGGCGGAGCAAAACATTTTTTCGGCAATTTCCTTGTAGGTCATTTCGGTACAGGAATAGTTCAGGAATTCAAGTTCCCGATCGGAAAGGTTGACTTTTTCGGCCGATGAAGAATCGTCGCCAAGGCTGTAAAAGATCTTATTCGCAGCCCAATCCGGATAATAGTAGCCTTTTGCTGTAAGGATGTTGAGCGCTTTCTCGAGGTCGGCCGGGTGTATATTTTTGAGTAGGTAGCCCCTCGCGCCTGCTTTTATCATTTTGATCAGTGAAATATCGTCATCCTTCATCGATAGGGCCATGATCAGCACGCCGGGATGGTTTTGCTTCAGCCATTTTGCCGTTTCAAACCCATCCATCACAGGCATGTTAATATCGAGTAACACAATATCCGGTATGTTCTTCGGGACCCGGAATTTTTCCATGAGCGCTTTTCCGTGTTCTACTTCATACAAGGTCGTGTACTCAGGGAAATTGTCTACTACCCCGGCTATTGCTTTTGCAATTAAGATATGGTCGTCAACGATTGCTATACTGTAAGGCATATTATGAAGCATTTAAGTTTTGTTCCGGTATCTGTAAATCGAGCATCGTACCCATGCCGGGTATACTTGTGAAAGAAAAAACCGCGCCGATCAGTTCTGCCCGATTTTTCATATTAGCGATACCGATGCCGTTAGATTTATGTGCCGCATAGGCATCTAAACTAAACCCTTTGCCATCGTCGCGGATATGTATCGACAGTCCATCTGCCGAATGGGTCAATTTCAGTATCACGTTTTTACAATTGGCGTGTTTGAGGCTATTCTGAAGGAATTCTTGTATGATCCGGAGTATGAAATTTTTTGCCGTAGTGGAGATTTTGTAGCTCTCGCGATCAAAACTAAAGTTGATCTTATAAAGGTTGAGGTCATTTACCCTGTTGCACTCATGCTGGATCAATACGATCAGGTCGGTAATCTCGGCAGTTTGATTGGTGAGGTTTTTGGAAAGGCTTCTGAGGTCGGCGAGGGATTCATCGATGATCTTCCCTATTTCGGAAAGGCGTTCATTTTGCGGTTGCAGCTGGTTTTCGTAGGCGAGTTGGTGGGTATAAATGGAAGCGAGCGTCAGATGTTGGCCCACATTGTCATGTATCTCCCGGCCTATATCCTGCATGGTCTGTTGCTGGATCTCCAGTTTTGTGTTCAGCAGGTCTTGCAAATGTTGTTCGTTGATGAGTGCCTTTTCATTTTCATACTGTAGTTTTCGTTTGTGGTACTGAAATATAAATACGATGATGCCCGTAATAAAAACCAGGAGTATCATGTTGGCTAAAACAATAAATATACCCAATTGAGTCTTCAGCATATAAAACTGATTGCGAATAATAAATACATCACGCAGTCGAGCGCATTGCTTAATAAAAAATAGGCATTGAACCAATCGCTATGTTTAGTCGACAGTAGATTAAACAGGCCATAAAACGGGAAACTACCGAGGTAATATACCAATAAGCCGAGGCTGATCCAAAACATGGGGTTGCGTTTGAAATCCAGTATAGAATTGCTGGTAACGAGGTTTATAAAGAAGCGCAGAATAAGCACTAACAAAAGTAAATTGCCAATTGTATATGAAATGGAATCGAAATACATGTTTATTTTGTTGAAATACAAAAAGTCTGATACCAGACTGACAATGTAAATTCCTGCACATACAATTGGCAACCATTTGGAAGTCGAATTTTTGAACGAAACGAAAAACAGCCAGTAATAGAAGACAAACTCGACTGGGATAACGAAGAAGCGGTAAAATAAGTCGATGAAATAATCGAATTTATGATCTGCAAAAAAGTTCAAAACGGCGACAAGGTTCTCGCAAAGCACGATAAAAAGCAAATAAAAAATGAAGACTGCCCCTGAGGTTTTTTTAAATTTTTTAAAGTAAAAAAAACCGGTGAGGCATGCTACGATTTCTGAGATGCGGAGACAAAGGAATGGATAAGTCAAGCGTTTTGAGATTGATTTGTGGTCGAATCGGCATAATTCATAAATAGTGGATCTGGACCAGCCAGTGCGTCAGCTCCTGTGAGTGCAGTGCCAACGTGCGGTTTCGGCCTTAACACTGGGATGACTATGCCGCCATGGTTGAGCATACACAGCGCCGCCCCGCCTGAATTTGCATAGATGTCTGGCCAGGACATTGGATTTCCGTTGGCATCAAGCATATTTGGGTCAAAGTCAATGCTTTGTGCAGCGGCTTTGTGTTGCTGCCAGAACGCATCGGGTACAGTGTTCGAATCTGTGTCGTTAGCAATCTGCGTATCGTCCATTGTCGGCAAGGGGTTGTAAGTGGCCACAAAGAATACGGTATCCATTCCTGCATAAAATGGATTGAAAGCTGGCGATGGGTCATTAGGGGTAGCGGCAGGATATGTGCCAAAATAAGCACGGATCCCGAGCTGGCTGGCATCCAGTCCCAGGGCATTGTTCGCGGCGAAGTTCTGGATCTGGGCCAAAAAGGATTGCACCTGTGCGAGGCTGAACCAAACGGCCCGTGTGATGTTTGGCGCTCCCGTAGCTGAAGTGCCATTGCCGGGCGCCGCTCCCTGTGACGTTAAATAATTCTCGACCAACTCGACGGCTAGATTTTGGTCCAACCCATTGAAGGGTAAATTTTGTGTGACGTTCATTTTATTGTTTTTTGATGTTAAATTAATTTTATGCTAAAGTAAATATTTAAGGTGAAAAGAGTAAGTCCATTTATGTTATCTGTATTTTATTTGTTCTGTAATTTGGTGAAAGGCTTATGGATAGAGGTTTTATTGTTTTTTCATAGAAGTATTTCCCGTTGTTTAATCAATACAAACAGTCAAACAGCGGAGCCGAAATACCGTTATTTGACGGTACCTAAATCTTGTTATGGAATTCTGTAGTATTCTCTTGAAAAGAACAAATGGAGAGTCAATCAACTCTTTTGCCGGTCGGGCTTCCTTTCCGTCGTTGAATCAGTAGAGAAATAGACAGAATATACTTCCGGGAAACCAGGAATCGGGCAAGCTGAACATCAAGCATAATGGCTTAAGCCCCGATGGCCGAAAAGGGAAAATGTAGGTGTCATAATTGAACACCCAAGCGATCAGTCAATACGCACCAAAGATTAAGACATGGGGTTGTGCGCTGCGAATGCAGCACTTTTCTATTTAGGGTAATTCAATGTATAAGATCAATAAACACGATGCCAGTAATGGTGGTGGGCATGATGGTAATACTTTGGGTGACGCACGGTAGAGATGCAGGAGCTGATCAAGGTGATTGCCAGAAGTGCTATTGCTGCGATGGTTTTTTTCATAAGGTTAAATTATCACCATTCAAAAATAATAAAAATCCGGTCAAACCCGCAGGTAATTTCCATAAACTTTGAGGGAATTGCGGAGGATCAAACCATTTCAGGAATATCGGTATGATATATTATAATGTTTGAATGTATTGATTGGTGCTAGGGAAAATTAATGGATTGGCGCACAATCTGCCCGTGCGCTTTGCCCCCGCATCTTTTTTCGCGTAGATTTGCAGCCATAATAAAGAAATTACTGACAGTATGTTTACCGCCAACGAGATACGCAGCCGTTTTTTGGATTTTTTCCGTGAAAAAGGCCATGAAATTGTCCCTTCTGCGCCGATAGTCGTAAAGAACGACCCCACGCTATTGTTTACAAATGCGGGTATGAACCAGTTCAAGGACTATTTTCTGGGCAATCGCACGCCGGAATTTACGCGCATAGCCGATACCCAGAAATGCCTTCGGGTGAGTGGCAAGCATAATGACCTGGAAGAAGTGGGCGTAGACACGTATCACCATACTATGTTCGAAATGCTGGGCAACTGGAGCTTCGGCGATTATTTTAAAAAGGAAGCAATAGCCTGGAGTTGGGAATTGCTGACGAAAGTTTATGGTATACCCGAAGATAAGCTGTACGTGACCGTATTCAAGGGAGACGGATCGGAGAACCTGCCGATGGACGAAGAAGCTTATGGTTACTGGAAGGAACTGGTGGCGGAAGACCGCATATTGATGGGGAATAAAAAAGATAATTTCTGGGAAATGGGCGATACGGGGCCTTGTGGGCCATGCTCGGAGATACACGTGGACTGCCGCAGCGAAGAGGAGAAAGCACAAGTGCCCGGAAGTAAATTGGTGAACGCAGATCATCCGCAGGTAATAGAAATTTGGAATAACGTTTTCATGCAGTTTAACAGGCTGAAAGATGGCAGCCTGGAGCCACTGCCTGCAAAGCACGTGGACACCGGAATGGGCCTGGAGCGGCTGGTGCGGGTGCTTCAGGGCAAGCAAAGCAACTATGACACCGACATATTTTCTGGCACTATTGCCTCTATAGAGCACATCACAGGCCGGAAATATACCTATACGGACAGTAAGAAAGACATAGCCTTCCGGGTGCTGTCTGATCACATTCGGGCCATTGGCTTTACGATCGCTGACGGGCAACTGCCGTCTAATACGGGCGCCGGATATGTGATCCGCCGTATTTTGCGCCGTGCAGTGCGGTATTACTATTCTTACCTCGATCATAAGCAGCCATTGTTGCACAGGTTGATGCCTGTGCTGGCCAAACAGTTTGAGCACGTTTTTCCTGAATTGCAGAAGCAGATAGATCTGGTGAGCAAGGTAGTGAAGGAAGAAGAAGAAGCTTTTTTGAGGACGCTGGAAAAGGGCCTGAAAAAGATAGATGATATTATTGCCGAAACATTAAAGGGCAACACCAGGATAATAGACGGGAAGGCCGCCTTTGAGTTGTATGACACTTTTGGTTTCCCTATAGACCTGACACGCCTGATAGGCGGGGAAAATGGATTGCATGTGGACGAGGCCATGTTCCAGGGTGAAATGCAGCAGCAAAAGAGCCGGAGCCGCGCTGCGACTGCCTTGGATACGGATGATTGGATAGTGCTTAAGGAAGCCGCTGAGGCGAAATTTGTAGGTTATGATACCCTGGAAGCAGACGCAACGGTGATCAAGTACCGTAGGGTGACCAACAAGGGAAAGGAGTCTTTTCAGATCGTACTGGACACAACGCCGTTTTATGCCGAGAGCGGGGGGCAGGTAGGCGACAGGGGCGAGCTGATTTTCCCGAATGAAATAATAAGGATCGCAGACACAAAGAAGGAAGACGGACTTACGATACATTTTGCCGAGACGATGCTTGAAAATCCTGCGGCGCCCGTGCATGCAAAAGTTGATGGCGACAAAAGGGCCGAAACGACCATTCACCATAGCGCTACCCACTTGCTCCATGCCGCCCTCCGCGATGTGCTG
>Ga0302185_10000587_pt1 | contig 27842 bp, 24 predicted proteins | sample II_Bog_E1_1_FD_200231 | JGI IMG/M metagenome (GOLD analysis project Ga0302185, IMG submission 200231) | Peat permafrost microbial communities from Stordalen Mire near Abisko, Sweden - II_Bog_E1_2 | ecosystem: Environmental > Terrestrial > Soil > Wetlands > Peat | place: Sweden: Abisko... | reverse complement strand
TAGCGTTTTTTGGATATAACCAACAGCTTGCTGTTCAATCTGAAAGTACAATTCAGGGGATTAAATTATCAGTAAGTGTATTTCCAACTATAACTTTTATATTGGCAGCTTCATGTTTGCTATTTTATGAAATAGACAAGAAAAAAGAAATTGAAATAGAAGAAGTCCTCAAATCAAGGAGGTTAAAGACTAAAATTGTTTCTATGAAAAAATTGTTGAATGATAAAACTATAGTTTAATTTCAATTGAAAATTCAGATAAGGATATAATGATGAAAACAGTTTTTAAATTAAGGATATTCCTGATTTTAATAGTAGTATTGACAACTTCTAGTTCAATAAAAAAATCACAACTTTCTTCATCAACATTAAAAGATGCTTTTAGAGATAAATTTTTGATTGGAGTTGCCATTAATGCCAATCAGGCAGCAGGAAAAGATACGGCATCAATTAAAATTGTGAAACTTCAGTTTAATTCAATTACTCCTGAAAACTGCATGAAAAGTGAAGTTATTCATCCTCAGGAAGACAAATTCGATTTCACACAGGCTGATCAATATGTTAAATTTGGTGAAGTTAACAACATGTTCATAGTGGGACATACACTTATCTGGCATTCGCAAACACCTCCCTGGTTTTTTGTGGATAAGGATGGAAAGGATGTCACACGCGATGTCCTGATCGAAAGAATGAAAAAGCATATCAGTACTGTTGTAGGCCGGTATAAAGGACGTGTAAAGAGTTGGGATGTAGTGAATGAAGCGATAAATGACGATGGATCATGGAGACAGAGTAAATTTTACACGATTATTGGTGAGGATTTTGTTCGCCTGGCATTTGAATTTGCCCGCGAAGCCGACCCTAATGCCCTGTTGTGTTACAATGATTATTCCATGGCACGTCCCGGAAAAAGAGAAGGTGTCATCAAAATGATAAAAAAACTTCAGGAGCAGGGAATAAAAGTTGATGGCATTGGGATGCAGGGTCATTTATCTATGGATTTTCCAACAGTTGCAGATGAAGAAAAAAGTATTATTGCCTTTTCAAAGTTGGGAGTAAAAGTAATGATTACAGAACTGGATATGTCTGTACTACCTTCACCAACTGAAAATGCGGATGCAGATGTATCCACGTCGTATACATACAAAAAGGAGATGAATCCTTACTCCGGTGGTTTGCCTGATTCGGTTGCTACAAGCTGGAATAACCGGATGAATGATTTTTTTAAACTTTTTTTGAAACATCAGGATAAAATTATTCGTGTTACTTTGTGGGGAGTGACTGATGTACAGACATGGAGAAATAACTGGCCTATACCTGGAAGAAGTGATTATCCGTTACTTTTTGACCGGAATTATAAAGCCAAACCAATTGTTGAAACGATTATGAAAGAAGCGAAAGATAAAACCTATATAAAATGAAACAACCAAGATACCTTGTCCCGGATCTTTATACCGCCGACCCGGCTGTACATATCTTCAACGGGAAAATATATATTTATCCATCGCATGATGTGGAATCGGGCATTCCCGAAAATGATAATGGCGACCATTTTGATATGCGCGATTATCATGTATTTTCCATGGAAAGCATTGATGGTGAAGTAACCGACCACGGTGTAGCTCTCGATGTAAAAAGCATTCCGTGGGCAGGCCGTCAGCTTTGGGACTGCGATGCAGCTTACAAAGATGGAAAATACTATATTTATTTTTCGCTCAAGGATAAAAACGATGTATTTCACATTGGTGTGGCGGTGAGTAACCGTCCGGAAGGACCTTTTGTAGCGGAAGACAGCCCGGTTAAAGGAAGTTATTCAATCGATCCTTGTGTCTTCGGTGATGAGGATGGAAGTCATTACATGTATTTTGGTGGCTTGTGGGGTGGGCAACTTCAGCGTTATCGTAACAATAAAGCCATTGAGTGTGGCCATGAACCGGCCGTCAACGAACCTGCATTATGCCCTAAAGTGGTAAAAATAAGTCCGGATATGCTGGAACTGGCTGAGAAACCGCACGATTTGATTATTCTTGATCAAAACTCCGAACCGCTAAAAGCAGGTGATCATGATCGTCGCTTTTTTGAAGCTTCCTGGATGCATAAATACAATGGAAAGTATTACTATTCATATTCAACCGGCAACACGCACTTGCTGTGTTATGCGATAAGCGACAATCCTTACGGACCGTTCATTTATCAGGGAGTGATTATGACACCGGTTGTGGGGTGGACAACCCATCATTGCATTACCGAAGTTGCCGGAAAGTGGTATTTGTTCCATCACGATAGCCGGCCTTCAGGAGGGAAAACATGGCTTAGAAGCCTCAAAGTAGTGGAACTTGAATACAATCAGGATGGAACGATTAAAACTATTGATGGTTTAAAGGAATAAATTTTTTAAGTATCTGTTTTGTAATTACCAATTTTCATAGTTTGATATTATTTAGAACACAAGAATCAAGAATCAAGAACCAAGAACCAAGAACCAAGAACCAAGAACCAAGAACACAAGAACCAAGACAGAATATACAGTAGATTAATGTTTTGCAAATTATCATATCAGTTTAATTTACTCGTTGTATATATCTGTAAATAACTATGAGAATGAAGAAAACCTTTTACCACAAGGTCTTTATAATTAATTTTAATACCATGAAAATCATAAACTTTTTTCGTTTTCTTTTTACAGTTGTTTTAATTTCACAAATTTCTTCTCTCAAAGCTATTGAGCCTTTCCGGGATATAAATCTGCCATTTGAAGAAAGAACCAATGATTTGGTTTCCCAATTGACCTTACAGGAAAAAGTTGATTTGATGCGTTATGATTCCCCTGCTATCGAAAGGCTTGGAATTCCTGCTATGAACTGGTGGAATGAATGTCTGCACGGAGTTGCACGTTCGGGTTTGGCAACCGTTTTTCCACAGGCTATCGGAATGGCTTCCATGTGGGATAAGGATGAAATGTTCACCATTGCAAATGCCATATCGGATGAAGCACGGGCAAAAAACAATGAATATATATCACGGGGGAAAAGAGGTATTTATCAGGGTCTGACGTTTTGGTCACCGAACATTAATATATTTCGTGATCCACGGTGGGGACGGGGAATGGAAACATATGGTGAAGATCCTTATCTTACAGGTGAACTGGCTGTGCCTTTTGTTAAAGGACTACAGGGTAACGATCCTAAATACTTTAAAATTATTGCCACTGCCAAGCATTTTGCAGTACATAGCGGACCTGAATCTACCCGCCATTCATTTGATGTTTGGCCTTCCGACCGTGATATGGCTGAAACTTATACTCCGCATTTCAAAAAAGTGGTAAAAGAAGGTCAGGTCTATTCAGTGATGTGTGCTTATCAGAGTTATAAAGGTGCACCCTGCTGCGGCAACAAGTTTCTTGAAACCTTGTTACGTGAAAAATGGGGTTTTAAAGGATATATTGTTTCGGATTGTTGGGCAGTGCGTGATTTCTATGAAAAAAATGCACATCATGTGGTGAATACCCGTGAAGAAGCTGCAGCAATGGCAGTAAAAGCCGGTACTGATGTAAATTGCGGTGACAGTTACCCGGCATTGGTAAATGCTGTAAAACAGGGATTTATTACCGAAGATGAATTAAATGTATCAGTGAGAAGAATCATTATGGCACGATTAAAACTGGGGCAGTTTGATGATGCCAGCGTTGTAAAATATCAGAAAATTCCTTACTCGGTAGTTGACAGTAAAGAACATCAACAACTGGCGTTGGAGGCAGCCCGCAAATCGATCGTCTTGCTTAAAAATGAAAATAATTTGTTGCCGCTGAGTAAGAACCTGAAAAAAGTAGCTGTTATCGGCCCCAATGCCAATGATAATGAAGTGCTGCTTGCCAATTACAATGGTTTTCCGTCACATCCTAAAACTCCCCTTATGGGAATCCGTGAAAAACTTCCGAATGCAGAAGTAGTATTTGCCCAGGGTTGTGAATTAGCGGCAAAGATGCCATATTTTGAAGCTCTTCCAACTGAAAATCTGTTTACCGATGAATCGTTGATAAAACATGGACTCAAAGCTGAATATTTTGATAACAGCGAATGGAAAGGGAATCCAACTCATCGTTGTATAGATGCTAATCTCGATTTTGTATGGCGTACAAAAGCCCCTTTTGCGGATTTGAAATATGATTCATTTTCCGCTAAATGGTCTGGTGTATTGGTCCCTGAAATATCAGGTGAATATGCCCTTGGTGCAGAAGGATTTAGTGGATTCAATTTATATCTTGACGATAAATTAGTGACGAAATGGAATGATATACATTCTCCACACAAAGAATATGAATTGATGAATCTCCAGGCAGGCAAAAAATATAAAATACGTGTTGAATATTTGCAAAAAAATACTGAATATGCTATTATGAGGTTGTTGTGGAGTAAACCAAAACCTAATCTGAAACAGGAAGCCCTTGATTTGGCTAAATCGTCGGATGTTGTCATTCTTTGTATGGGGTTGAGTCCGTTATTGGAAGGTGAAGAAATGAAAGTGAAAGTAGAAGGTTTTTCGGGTGGTGACCGTCTTGATATTAAGCTTCCGGCAACACAAACTGATTTGATAAAAGAAATATATAAACTCGGTAAACCTGTTGTTTTGGTTTTGTTGAATGGAAGTGCCATTGCATTTAACTGGGAAAAAGAAAATATCCCTGCAATTATAGAGTCCTGGTATCCCGGTCAGGCAGGAGGCACTGCCATTGCCGATGTGCTTTTCGGCGATTACAATCCGGCCGGCCGTTTACCCCTTACATTTTATAAATCAATTGACCAGATTCCGGCTTTTGATGATTACAATATGACAGGCAAAACATATCGTTATTTCAAAAAAGATCCGCTTTACGAGTTTGGTTACGGATTAAGCTATACTTCTTTTGAATATGCTTTAATAAAAGCACCTTCTGAAATAAAAGCGGGTGAACCTGTTAAGATGACTGTGAATGTAAAAAATACAGGAAAAAGGGATGGTGATGAAGTGGTTCAATTATATGTTTCTTTGCCCGATTCAAAATATCCTGTACCAATCCGTTCATTACAGGGATTTAAACGCATTTATTTGAAAGCAGGGGAAAGTAAAGAAGTTGATTTTACAGTTACTCCTGATCAAATGTCTGCTTTTGATGATCACTCAGTGGCACAGGTACAAGCCGGCAACGTGATAATTTCAATCGGAGGCAAACAACCAGATAAAGAATCGATAGAGAATAAAAAAGTAATTCAGCAAACTATCCGGGTTGTAGGCGAACCATTTTTCGTTGAAGAATAGGTATGCGTTCCGGGTTCCGGGTTGCTTGAAGAGTTTGAAAGGTTTGAAGAGTTTGAAGAGTTTGAAAGGTTTGAAGAGTTTGAAGAGTTTGAAAGGTTTGAAGAGTTTGAAGAGTTTGAAAGGTTTGAAGAGTTTGAAGAGTTTGAAAGGTTTGAAGAGTTTGAAAGGTTTGAAAGGTTTGAAGAGTTTGAAGAGTTTGAAAGGTTTGAAGAGTTTGAAGAGTTTGAAAGGTTTGAAGAGTTTGAAGAGTTTGAAAGGTTTGAAGAGTTTGAAAGGTTTGAAGAGTTTGAAGAGTTTGAAAGGTTTGAAGAGTTTGAAGAGTTTGAAAGGTTTGAAGAGTTTGAAGAGTTTGAAAGGTTTGAAGAGTTTGAAAGGTTTGAAGAGTTTGAAGAGTTTGAAGAGTTTGAAAGGTTTGAAGAGTTTGAAGAGTTTGAAGAGTTTGAAGAGTTTGAAAGGTTTGAAGAGTTTGAAAGGTTTGAAGAGTTTGAAGAGTTTGAAGAGTTTGAAAGGTTTGAAAGGTTTGAATAGTTCCGCGTTTTGGTTTGATAATCTTATATTGGTTGATCCTGTAAAAGGGATGTCACTTCGTTACGTCGGTTAATTTGGTAGTTGGTTGATTAAATGGTATAATTACTGCTCCCGATAAATTGTAAATTGTAAATTGAAAATTGAAAATAAAAAGATTATTCCGGTTTTTCTTTTGGTATACTATCTTTCAATGCCCTTGCATCTGCTTTTGCTTTTATTCTCAATTTAGATTCCCTCTTTTTATCGCCTGACAAATCAAAGGTCAACCTGTGAAGAGGAGTTGTTCCGTTACTTCGAATTGCTTCTCGATGTTTCAATGTGGGATATGCTTTGTTTTTATCCCAACTGTATTCGGGAAATTCAGAATGTAAACCTATCATCAGTTCATCCCTGTGGGTTTTTGCCAGAACTGAAGCTGCAGCAATCGACAGGTATTTACTGTCACCTTTTACGATGGTCTGATACGGAATAATCCCATAGGGTTTGAACCTGTTCCCATCCACTATAATAAACTCAGGACGGATTTCAAGTTTATCCATGGCACGATGCATGGCCATGATTGAGGCATTCAGGATATTCACTTCATCAATTTCTACATTGCTTACTTCGGCAACCGCCCATGCCAATGCTTCCTTTTCGATGACAGGTCGCAAAATGTCACGTTGCAATTCGGTCAGTTGCTTGGAATCATTCAGCATAGGGCATACAAAACCTGAAGGTAAAATAACAGCAGCAGCTACCACAGGACCTGCCAGGCATCCCCGCCCTGCTTCATCACAACCACACTCATACTTAAAACCGGAAAAGTTACCTTTCAGTTTTTCTTTCTGTTTCAGGGTTCCAATGTTCTCAATCCCATCTGTCAACATTTTTTTCCCCAATGTTAGAATGATTTTTATTCTCAGATTCTTTATTCTTTTTAGTTTCATCCCATAATTTAGGAGCGAATTTTAACAGTGGCTTGTATCCAATGGACTCTTCTTTTGTTTTTGCTTTTATTAAAGGAAACCGGCTATCCATTGCATCGAAAACATTAAGCAATACACTGACAATTAAGGCATACTTAAGCGCACCGAAAAGTCCGCCCAAAAATTTGTTCAATCCACCCAACGACATTGATTCAAACAGTTTGTCCAGCATTTTAGCCAACATCAATAAACAAATAGCAATCAGGATGAATATTAAAAGATAGGATAAAGGATGTGCTGTTTTGGTCGAAAAATTTAATTTATGGATCAAAAATTCAGACACGAAAGGTGCAAACAATTTAGCCCCGAAAATGCCTAATACAATGGCTGCCAGTGAAGTTAATTCCCTGACTAATCCCTTGAAAAGTCCAAAAACAAATCCTAAGGTAATTGGTATTAAGAGTAACAGATCCAGAGTATGCATAGTTAAAAATATTTGATACAAAGATAAGGAAAATCATTGAAATTTAATTTCCTGTTTTTTACAATAAGAAAATGAAAGGTTTTATTGAAATACATTTGTTAATACAGAAAAAACATGAAATGGCCATTATTTAAATTATTTAGACATATACAATTGATATTATGTGCTTTAAAGTTCAAATCATCTTAATAATTCATTTAATAACTATCTGTTTATACATTTATTAGTTTTTGGCACAGTAATTGAATGCTTTATTAAACAAAAAAAAATACTATTTTTACAGCACATTATTCACAGCTTAATTATTTCGATCATGAAAACAATAATAGCAAGTCTCATAGTGGGATTTTCGCTTATAACCACTCTTTGTACGGCACAGGACAAAATTACCGTTGAAGCTAAAAGCAATGACATTAGTAATAATCTTGACTTAAAAGCAGTAGCTACTGCTTTTGGAGAATCAAAAAATTTAGAAGAATTTGAAAAAAAACTGAACGATTATAACAGTCAGATTTCAAATCTGGATTTGAATAATGATGGCCAGGTCGACTATTTACGTGTTGTTGAAAAGACCGAAAATGGGGTTCACGTTGTTGAAATTCAGGCTGTTTTAGGAGAAAATGAGTTTCAGGATGTAGCTTCCATCATTGTTGAAAAAGATCAGGATGATACTCCGACCGTACAGATTGTTGGTGACCCTTATTTATATGGCGATAATTATATTATTGATCCTTCCTATCTTTATACACCTTCAATATTCTCTTTCTTTTGGGGACCTGATTACTTTGCATGGAATTCTCCATATTACTGGGGGTATTATCCGGGTTATTACCATCAACACAGACCTTACGGAATTGATGTTTATAATTCAAATGTCTATTCGCATATAAATCATAATCAACGATATTATTATACGAACACTATAAGAAACAGTACTGCATTAAGTTTAAGGAATTCCATCAGTCGTAATGATTTAGGTGTCAGACACCCGGAACAATCATTCAGTAACAGAAACGTAAGTGTTCAAAATAAACGGGGTCTTGAATTTAACCGTAGTATGAACATTCAATCCCGTACTGACATTCAGGGTGCTTCAAACGGAGGCCGGCCTGTCAGAACTCTTGATAACGGTGGAAGCAGATATCAGGGTTACCAGAACGGAACCCGGACCATAAATCCAAATAGTAATATACAGACTACTTCCGGAAGTCGATACTCTAACCCAAGGACTTATACAACTCCCGGCAATGTTCAGAATCCAAACATTAACCGTCAGCAAAACCTTAATTACCAGACAAGGCCACAATACAATCAAAACGTTCAAACCAGAACCCAAAACCAGGTTAATCGCGACAATAACACTTACAGGTCAATACAAAATGTGAGACGACCGGTTCAGGTAAATTATCCAAGACAACAGGTTGTACGACAACAATCCGTTAGTACACAACAACGTCAGGCTCCGGCACCTAGGATCCAATCAAGCAGCCCAAGCAGGAGTTCCGATTCAAACAGAAGATAATAAAGAAATATAGTACTGGAATAAGGCCGTTGGGAAGCTTCTCAATGGCTTTATTTATTGGTGCTGGATAGAAGCAAGGTATTCCTGCTCTGTTTGTCCGGGAGTTGGAATAAACTCTGCCTTGTCCAGGCAATTCAAAGCGTCTAAATCCATAATGGTGGAATACCCCGACCGCGAGATAATCTTCTTTGTCCCCAGTAAAAATGAAGCTAATTCATCATCCTGGATATGGGATACTATCGTTATATTTCCAATATGTGTTTCTGTTTTTTCTGAACCAGGTTGACCTGCAACAATAAGCGTTTTGCGTGTTGTATTTCTAAACCGGTACATTAAACTCTCTTCAAAAATTGTACGTTGAGGTTCTACACCTGAAATGACCGCTACTACTTCATAATTGGTATTGGGCAGGCTGTTTTCCATTCCCGTGAAGCGGGATAAAGGTCCGATAAAGGTAGCATTTTTGGGAAGAGGATATTTGTGAGATAAATCGCCTGACAATCCGCCTTTTTCTTCCTTATCCGGGATCCGGCATTCGGAGTAACGGTTTATAAATCCTTTATGAATAAGGTGTACAAAAGGTTCCAGAAATTTAAGATACGAAGGCATCTTTACCATCAACTGATGGGTTATATAAATGCAATGAACTTTATTGTTCCACATTCCAAACCGGTTATCTGAAATTACCTGATCGAAATGCTCGCTTTGCACTAATTTTTTCAACCAAAAATGTTCATTTATAATTCCTTTAAGGATAGTTGGAAAATTGTAAATCATGGCACCTACCTGAGACTTACCTGCTGCATAATAGATTGAATAGGAAGGATATTCTATAAAACGGAGAGATGGAAATTCCAGTCGAAGGAACGCAAGGGGAAAGCCATCCGAAACGATGACAGGCTCATAGTTCTCTTTCAACAATTGGCGTATAACCGGTACGCAGCGGGTAGCATGTCCTAAACCCCAGTTAAGAGGGCAAATAAGAATTTTCATAAAGTTGACTGATAAACCGTTCAGAGTGAAAGTCCCTGAAAGTTTGTTATTGATACTTATTGCACCTGAAATAATTAAAACTAATAAATCTTTTTATCTAAATCATCCGGCCACTGATACATCGAATCCGCGTTTTCTTGCTTTAGAGGCTATTACATTCATTTCGGCAACTGATACTTTCTGTAATGTTTTAGTAGGTGCTTCCCGGTCAAGAGAGTACATCATGATTTCCTGCGGATGAATTTCTTCCATAGCGTTGAGCCATGCCTCAACTTCAGGTTCTGTTGTATTATCAAACTTTTCGCCTTTAAACTCACCCCGCAGAAACATCGTCTGAATAATCAGGTGCCCTTCAAACTTTTTCAACTGTCCGATTAACCATTCTACATTGATATGATTTCCCACAGGACAATTAATCAGTTTCATTGTTTTATCGATAGCAGAGTCAAATTTAAGAATATTGTTATCTACTTTATTTAATGCACTGAAAACATTCGGCTTGTTAATACGTGTTGAGTTGGATAAAACACTTACCTTAGCAGTAGGGCAATAGGTATCCCGTAACCGAATGGTATCCTCTATAATTTTTTCAAATTCTACATGCAAAGTAGGTTCTCCGTTACCTGCAAAAGTAATGACATCAGGTACCTGCCCCTTTGATTCCATTTCCTTTAATTTAGTCTCCAACGCTACGTAAACCTGTTCTCTTGATGGTATGGGGGAGTCATTTAGCGTAGTGTTATAACCGCATTCGCAATAAATACAATTAAATGTGCAGATTTTGGCATCTACCGGCAGCAGGTTTACACCCAGTGAAAGTCCCAAACGACGACTGTGAATTGGTCCGAAAATAAGTTGATTAAATAGCATCATTGTATTTATTTGAAAAGTTTATTTTTCCAAAGTTCCAATTTTGGAAAAGAATGATATTGAAATTTCTATTTGTTTCTACTTTGACAGTTTGTATTTTTTAGACAGGATTTACAGGATTAACATGTAAATTGTGCCCTAAAAGAATGATATAATCCCAAAAACCTACTAAATTTATGTTGTTTAGAATCTTATTGAATAATATAAAACCTGTTAATCCTGTTAATCCTGTCTCATTTTTTTTATTATTTTAATCTGTCAAAGTAGAATTATAATTTAATGATAATCCGCTCTCCCAATGACTTCGAAAGTTGGATCTTTACAATTTCCAACTGGCTCATTTCACGCATGATTTCATCTACCAGGGTATTGTTTTTATTGTCATTGGCAACCTTCATCTCAGTAAGCTTTTGTTTGATCATCTCCAGTATCAGACTGTTTTTAAATTCAAATACTACACGCGGCACCAGCTCTATCAACCGGTCGGCATCAGCTTCAATTTTCTTTAACTTGGAATGAATCCGGCTCAGGGTATATTTTTCCGAAATCAAATCCGCTGTCAGATTGCTTATTTCACTTTGTGAATGGTACAGAAAAAAATGCTGTACCGCAAAATTCTCCTGTTTATAATTGTTTTTATATTCTTCCAGCATCAATGAGTGTAATGGGTTACTGAATACAAGCTTGTCCTGTTCGAGCTCCTCCAGAATATAAGTCCCAACCATGACAGGCTGTTGTTTTTCTTCATCGGCATAGTATAATACCGCATCACCATATTTTATCAACACCTGCAAAATACTTCGTTCCTGTTCTTCAAATTTAGTTATGGAAGTTTTTTTTGTGTTTGTACTTTCTGTTCCTGTTTGTTGAGAAGGGTTTGCCTCTTCTGTCTGACGGCGGACAGCCATCTTCTCCTGCTCATTATTCTTTAATTTGTTGATTTCGTAATAAAGCATTTGCTCTTCCACGTTCAACAAGGTACTGCATTCTTTTACGTATTCACCCCGAATGGCCGTGTTGGGAATAATGGCAATACTCCGTACGATATCAAGCACCAATCCTGCCCGTTTTACAGGATCATTACCGGCATCAGCCAACAGTAAATTTGTTTTGAAACGAATGAAATCCGAAGAGTTTTGCCGGACATAGTCAATAAAATCGGATGCATTATGTTTACGGGCAAAGGAATCCGGATCATCGCCATCAGGCAGGAGTAATACCTTTATATTTAATCCTTCTTCCAGTATTAAATCTATTCCGCGAATGGATGCCTTGATCCCTGCTGCGTCACCATCGTAAATCACCGTTACGTTCTCAGTAAAGCGATGTATCAGCCGGATTTGTCCCGGAGTAAGTGAGGTACCCGACGAGGCTACAACGTTTTCGATACCGCTTTGATGCATGGAGATTACATCGGTATATCCTTCTACCAGAAAGCACCGGTCCTGTTTTACAATAGACTGTTTGGCAAAATAAATACCATAGAGTTCGTTGCTTTTGTGGTAAATCTCCGATTCCGGCGAATTGACATACTTCGCCATTTTGTCGTCCTTCTTCAGGATCCGCCCTCCGAAAGCCACTACTTTACCGGACAGGGTATGAACAGGGAACATGACCCTGCCACGGAAACGATCACCCAGGTAGTTATTATCCCCTTCAATGGTAAGCCCTGTTTTTACAAGGTATTCCTTATTGTATCCTGCTTTTAAGGCTGCCTGTGTAAAGGCATCCCGTTGCTCGAGACTGTAACCGAGTTGAAATTTAGCTATAATATCGTCACGGAAACCCCGTTCGTGAAAATAACTCAGTCCGATTGATTTCCCGTCGATATGATGAAGCAAAGTATGTGCAAAATGCTTTTGGGCAAATTCGTTTACCAGCAACATGCTTTCACGATCGTTACGCACCGCCATTTCTTCGGGCGAAAGTTCACGTTCTTCGACCTCTATATTGTATTTTTTAGCGAGATATTTCAAGGCTTCATAGTAGGATATCTGCTCATGCTCCATGATAAAATGGACAGAGTTCCCTCCTTTACCGCATCCGAAACATTTAAAAATTCCCTTGGCGGGCGATACTGTAAACGAAGGAGTTTTCTCGTTATGAAACGGACACAATCCAAGCAGATTCACCCCGCGTTTCCGGAGTGTAACATAGTCACCAACCACATCCTGTATGTGGGCGGCATCGATAATTCTGTCTATGGTGGGTTGGTCGATCATATTTGTGCAGTAGAAACTCGATACAAAACTACTGATTTTATTCTGTAAAACGGGTAAGTAGGATATTAAAAAACAGGATTGTTTTTTAATATAAGCAGCATAACAAATCAAAGCTCTTCTTGAATTGAGGTGCTAAAATTACACCTCAAAATTAAAATTTGTCTGGATTGGAAAGTTATCACAATTTGTGATAAGCTCTTTTCACACTGTTTACTTATTTACTTGCAGGATAGAATATGTACGAACATATGAATAATGGAACATATTGAAAATAAATTTGTTTTAAAATATATTTCGAGAAAATTCTAATTATATTTGTAGTTCAAATACGATAAAAAATCAATTATAATTTTTGAAAGAATTAAAAAGGAAACTTGATTCATAATATAGGAAACTATTTAATGAAATGCAAGTTCTAAATTTAATGGAAATTTAATATTATAGAAACTACTTAAATGAAAGAAACTACAATATATTCAATAGGTCATGGCAATAAAAAAATTGAAACTTTTATAGAAGAATTAAAATCATTCAATATACTTTACTTGCTTGATATCAGATCTAAACCATATTCTAAATGGAGTCCTCATTTTAATCAGACTCAAATTGAGACAGAACTTAAAAATAATGGAATTTTTTATGTCTATGTTGGTGATTCTTTAGGCGGTTTACCAGAAGATAGAAGTTGTTATGATTTTGAAGGAAAAGTTATTTATGATAAGATTAAACATAAAGATTTTTTTATAAATGGATTGAAAAGGCTTATTACTGCAAATGAAAATCAAATTAAAATTGCAATAATGTGCAGTGAATCAAAACCTGAAGAATGTCACAGAACAAAATTAATAGGACAAGAGCTATTAAAAGTAAATATTTCAGTTAAGCATATTATCTCATTTAAAAAATTTAAAACACAAGAAATTGTTATGAGCGAATTAACAAAGGGAAATGGCACAATTGACTTATTTGGTAATGTAACTGACTTTACATCCAGAAAATCTTATTAAGTATGGAATTCTTTACAATAGGAGTATTCAACTCATCAGAAAGAGAGTATTTTAAGAAGCTGAGTGATAATCTTATTGATACATTTTGCGATTTTTGCGACATACAAATTTTCGATATAGACATTGTAACTTCTTGATTTATATCTTGGGGTTAGGAAATCTGAAATTGAATTAAATGATTTCTTTAATTATAATTACAATTATAAACTCAGAAATTGCTAAAAAGGTCATAAACTTATATGACACTGAAGTTGCATACATTGCTCCATTCTTATAAAATCTGCTTCATTCAAGACCAACTTCATTAAGTCTTTTCTAGAAAATTTAGATTTCAGATTATAAAATTTCGGATCAAAATATTATAGATGAACAGCATTTGGTCTAGAAACCAAAGAGCCTCAATAACTATGTGATATTGCCAAAGCGGATAAAAATATATACTTTAGCTAAAAAAGCCATGAAAGAAATGGAATTAAAAGCAATGCCAAACTTCATTTACTCAATCACCCAATCACCCAATTCACCAATCAACTAATTAACAAATTAACCAATCAACCCTTCCTTCCTTTCATCTTCTACAAAAAAAAGCGTATCTTTGCTGCCTAATGTAAGTCTATAGTGACCGGCAGATGATTTCCCGATTATGTTAAAGCAACAATTACAACAAAAGTTACAACAAAAACTTTCACCTGCGCAAATTCAGGTCATTAAAATGCTCGAAGTGCCTACTTTGGAGCTGGAAGAGCGCATACGTCAGGAGTTGGAGGAAAATCCGGCATTGGAAGAAGGGGCTGAACCTGAAAATGATACGGAAGATATTGACGACGACTTAAAACTGGACGATGGCGGTAATAATGAAGACATTGACCTGGATGAATATATGGCAGATGATGACATTCCCGACTACAAACTCAAAGCTAACAATACTTCTAAAGACGACAAACACGAAGATATTCCTTTTTCGGCGGGAATGACCTTTCATGAATTCCTGATTGATCAGGTGGGTTTGTTGCAATTATCCGAAAAAGACCGCTTACTGACCGAATATGTGATCGGGAATATAGACGAGGAAGGTTATCTGCGAAGAACCCCCGAAGCCATGGTCGACGATATTGTTTTTCAATCGGGGGTACAAACTACCGAGGACGAAATAAAACGCATTATCCAGATGGTTCGCCAGTTTGATCCTGCCGGTGTATGCGCTTATAATTTACAGGAATGCCTTCTGTTACAACTCGAACGAAAAGTACAGACAAAGGATATTAAACTGTCAAAACGGTTGATTACCGAATACTTTGATGAATTCTCAAAGAAACATTATGACAGAATTCAACGGGGACTGGATATGGATGATACGATGCTGAAAAAAGTGATGAATGAAATTATCCACCTCAATCCAAAACCGGGAAATGCATGGAGCGGAAACATTCTTGAAAAATCAATGACAACTATTGTCCCTGATTTTAATCTTGAAAACGACGAAGGGCAACTTTCAGTATCACTGAATAACAGCAATGTTCCTGAACTCCGGGTGAACAACACCTACAATGAAATGTTTCAGGATTATACCGGGAATAAACAAAACCAGAACCGTGAAATGAAAGATGCGGTGATGTTTGTTAAACAAAAGATCGATTCCGCGCGTTGGTTTATCGACGCCATTAAACAACGTCAGCAAACTTTGCTTACCACCATGATGGCGATTGTGGACTTTCAACGCGAATTCTTTATCGAAGGGGATGATACCTATCTGAAACCAATGATTCTGAAAGATATTGCCGACCGTACAGGTTACGATATTTCGACCATATCGCGTGTGAGCAACAGTAAATATATCCAGACCGAGTTTGGCATTTTCCCTGTGAAATATTTCTTTTCCGAATCGATGACCAATGATGTCGGTGAAGAAGTATCGACCCGCGAAATAAAACAGATATTAATTCAGTGTGTTGAGAACGAAGATAAACAAAAACCGGTAACCGATGAAGCCCTTGCTGAGGTCCTCAAAACAAAAGGATATATTATTGCCCGTCGTACTGTAGCTAAATACCGGGAGCAACTGAATATCCCGGTAGCAAGAATGAGAAGAGAGATTTGACGTGTTCCGCGTTCTTCTGTCTTTTGTCTTTTGTCTTGGCTCTTTTTAATAGTAAATGAATAAACAGTAAATGAATTCATGATTAAATTTCATAAAACAATATCGTTGGTATTCCAACCTCTTTTGATGCCCACTTATGCCATGCTTCTATTAATGAACATGGATATATTTTTACTTTTACCTTTACAATGGAGGTTAACAGCCATTGTCGGTACATTTATTTTTACCGGCATCCTGCCTGCAATGCCTATCTGGCTGATGATGAAACGGGGCGAAGTAAACGACCTGTTTATTTCAAAGCGTGAAGAACGTACGATGCCCTATCTTTTCTCGTTAATGGCCTATTTTTTCTGGGCATTATTTATGTGGCGAACGTTGCAGTTCCCTTTATTCATAGTAGCCATGGGAATGGGATCGTCCGTTTCAATATTGATCATCGTGCTCATTAATCTGAAATGGAAAATCAGTGCACATGCTGCCGGTATAGGTGGTTTAAGCGGAGCCATATTTGGAGTTTGCTACCGGACGGCTATAAATCCGGTATGGCTGTTGATTCTCGTCCTGTTTATTTCAGGAATAGTATCGTTATCACGTCTTGAACTCAAGGCACACACCCCGGGGCAGGTACTTGCAGGGTATGTGGTAGGATTTATCATGGTTTTTACTCCCTGCTTTCTCTTTTAATCAAGTACCTGCTTTTCCCAAAGTTTTGAACGTTTGGGAAAGTTAATTAGTAAGAAATTATTCACAACTAAACTATATAAAAATGATAACAAATGACCAACTGAAAGATGTGTTGGAGCGCGAGTCCGCACTGAGGAGGTATCTTTGACGTCGATACAAAATTAATCCAAATAGAAGAAGAAGAGTTGCGCACGCAGGTTCCCGGTTTTTGGGACGATACTAAGGCAGCCGAAACGCAAATGCGCAAAGTGAAAGAGTTGAAGAACTGGGTTGTTGGCTATAATGGAGTAAAAACCGCTGCCGATGAACTTCAGCTGTTTTTTGACTTTTACAAAGAAGATGCGGTTTCCGAAGAAGAAGTGGAAGAAGCATACCGCCTGACACTGACTTTGATTGAAACACTGGAAATGAAAAACATGCTTTCGCACGAGGAAGATAAGCTGGGAGCAGTCATCAAAATTGTGGGAGGAGCAGGTGGAACCGAAGCACAGGATTGGGCATCAATGCTATTCCGGATGTATCAGCGATGGAGCGAACGACAGGGCTATAAATGCGAAATTACCAATATGCAGGAGGGTGAAGAAGCCGGAATCAAGACGGTAACTATGCAAATTGAAGGCGAAATGGCTTACGGCTATCTGAAAAGCGAAAACGGAGTTCACCGCCTGGTGCGGGTATCTCCGTTCAATGCCCAGGGTAAACGCATGACTTCATTTACTTCGGTATATGTGGTTCCTTTGGTCGACGATACCATTGAGATTGAAATTAATCCTGCAAACCTGACATGGGATACATTCCGGTCGAGTGGGGCAGGTGGGCAAAATGTAAACAAGGTGGAAACAGGTGTCCGTTGTCATTACAAGTTCATGAATCCTGTTACGGATGAAATGGATGAAATCGTGATAGAGAACACTGAAAGCCGTTCGCAATTCGGGAATAAGGATAATGCGATACGGTTACTGAAATCGCAACTGTACGATCTGGAACTCGAAAAACGTCGTGCCGAGACAGCTAAAGTGGAAGCAGGAAAAAAGAAAATTGAATGGGGGTCACAAATTCGCAGTTATGTGTTTGACGACCGTCGGGTTAAAGATCACCGTACCAATTATCAGACTTCAAATGTACAGGCAGTGATGGATGGAGATATTGATGGGTTTATAAAGGCCTATTTAATGGAATTTCCCGATTAATTACTGTTTTAATTTCTTGCAAAAAGTATAAGATAGCGTATTTCATTCTAAAAATTAGATGGAAATACGCTATTTTTCTGTATTTTACGTTTAAATATTAGAAAATCATTCTTTCTAAGTACTATAAAGAATAGATTGACCTATTTATTAAAGAATAGAACGCGGATGGAACATTCCGACTTGTCGGAAATTTCACTAATTCAGCTGATTAAAACCGATTAATATCCTTAACGGATTTTAATCCCGATAGCTATCGGGAGGATTTTATTCATACAAATATGAATGATAAAGACATAGATGTTTTAAATCATTTCAATTTATTGAAATTTAAATCCGTATTTAATCCGCTTTACCTGCGTTTATTCCGTAAACCGGAATGTGCCATCCGCGTTCTATTCTTGTGAATTTATAATGAGATTTTTAATTGTTCCAATTACTTATGAAACGGGTAATCCTGATATTCCTTTTAATTTTTACTACCGGCAGTGGATTTAGTGCCGATTACAGTAAAATTGATAAACATTCCGAATCTGTTCCTCCGAATCTCAATAATGTAAAGGATATAACCCGGTATCTGACTAAAAATCTGAATTCACCGACAGATAAAGTCCGTGCTGTTTATTACTGGATGGCTCATGCAATCAGGTATGATCTTTCAAAAATGTATTCGAATTCAACGTATACCGATCCTCAGCAGTTAGTGGACGAAGTATTGAGGACAAGGAAAGGTGTCTGTGCCAATTATTCCGCCTTGTTCCATGCCTGTTGTCAGTCGGCGGGAATTCAATCGTATATCATTGAAGGATATACACGTCAGTATAATAAAATCAGTATGCTTGCTCATGCATGGAATGCCGTTAACATCAATGGGACATTTTACTGTGTAGATGTCACCTGGGCAGCAGGATTTGTAAGAGGGAATAATTACATCCACCAGTTCAGGGATAATTTTTTCATGATTGAGCCTGATGAATTTATTAAAACCCATATTCCTTTTGACCCCATCTGGCAATTCTCGAATAATCCTATCACTCACAAGGAATTTGAAACGGGTGATTTTTCTAAACTGAATAGAGAATCAAACTATCAATTCTCCGATTCAATAACAGTTCAAAACGGATTAAACCTGACAGAGAAATTAATGAGAGAAAATCAACGTATACTAAAATCAGGAATCACCAACTCAATGATTCGAACAAAGGTTTTACAAAATATACAAGAGATAACAACTGAAAAGTATAATACTGCTGTGAATGGTTTTAATGAAGGAGTTAAAAAGCTTAATGATTACATCAGGTATAAAAATAAACAATTTAATAATTTATCCATGAAAGACGATGAAATTCTTGATCTTTTATCATCATCACGTCAATTATTCGAATCGGCATATCAAACTTTATCCACTCTGAATCAGGATAAATATGATTTAAATAATTCGATACATAGCATGGAGAAATCAATTAAAGGAATGATAAAAAATCTGGATGAAGAGGATACTTTTATGAATAAATATATCAAAACGCAGAAGTCAAACCGTTTGTTCTTATTTTACAGCAGGAAAGAAAATTGAAAGTGAGCTCTCTTTTAGAAAAACCAATAGTGTTAAGTCAAGCCTAAAATGTCGTACATTATTGAGTTGAGTCTAACCCCCCGATAGCTATCGGGATCTTTTACGGTTTGACGCATTGCTTACTAATCGGCATAACTTGATTAACATTACATCATGACAACATCTAAAGATGGTTTGTCTCTCCTAATGGGACCTCCTGGTTGTACAAAAAGTTAACAAACAAAATTTCAACCGATAATTCTCCTTTTTTCACTTTTACAAAAGAAACGATTGCCCAAACTCAAACTCCGGCCCAAGTCTCTATATTCACTTCCATTATAAACATAATCAACTTTTTACTGCTAATTATACACCGGAATTTTCCATTTAAAATTTGTGTGGATATTAAAATTTAACCTGATTGGATTGAAGTTGGAAATAAATATTTACTTTTGTATATCATTAAATGAGATTATTTTTTTTGAAAGATAAATACGATAACAATAAAACATATGAAACCAATTAAAGAACTTCGAATTGCAGTATGTAATGATCATGCAGGCTACGATTTAAAAAACACAATTCTCGACCACTTAAAAGCGATCCAGGTTGCTTTTGTTAAGGATTTTGGTTCATTTACTTCCGAAAGATGCGATTATCCCGATTTTGCACATCCTCTTTCAATTGCAGTCGAAAACGGAGAATTTGATTTTGGAATAAGTATTTGTGGAAGCGGAAACGGTATTAGTATGACTGCGAACAAACATAAGGGAATACGATCGGCCATTTGCTGGGAGAATGAAATAGCATCCCTGGCACGTCGTCATAATGATGCAAATGTCATTTCACTTCCGGCCCGGTTTATTACTGCGAATGAAGCAAAAGGAATGATCAACATCTTTCTTTCAACCGAATTTGAAGGCGGCAGGCATAAAATAAGGGTGGATAAAATACCCTGCTAAATCTATTCAACCTGACTTTTCCAACATACAGACTTTGGAAAAGTGTATTTATAAATGAAACATGCAACGAACAGAAATATCAACTTACGGTGAATTTGGGTTAATTAAGCACCTGACAGAGAAATTTAAAATTGAAAATGCGTCCACGTTGAAAGGTGTTGGCGATGATGCAGCAGTGCTGAGTTACGAAAATAAAAAAGTACTGGTAACTACCGATCTTCTCCTGGAAGGGATTCACTTCGACCTGGTTTATGTCCCGATCATGCATTTAGGCTATAAAGCGGCTGTAGTAAATTTTTCCGATATCTATGCCATGAATGGCGAGCCAAAGCAACTGACAGTCTCTATAGGCGTTTCAAAACGTTTTTCAGTGGAAGATCTTGAACAACTGTATGCCGGAATTCAACTGGCATGCGACAAATACGGTGTTGATCTGATTGGAGGCGATACATCAGCATCATTAACAGGGTTGACAATAAGCATTACCTGTATTGGGGAAGCCGATGAAGACAAAATTGTATACCGAAACGGTGCAAAACAAACCGATTTAATTTGTGTGACAGGTGATTTAGGTTCAGCCTATATGGGGTTGCAATTGTTGGAACGCGAAAAAGTGGTTTTCGCTGCAAATAGTGAAGCACAACCTGATTTTGAAGAAAGAGACTATATCCTGCAACGTCAGCTAAAACCTGAAGCCCGGAAAGATATTATAAAACTCCTTCGTGATCATGGAATAGTTCCAACTGCCATGATGGATATATCCGACGGTTTATCATCCGAATTAATGCATATCTGTTCCCAAAGCAAAGTAGGTTGCAGGATTTATGAAGATAAAATACCCATCAACTACCAGGCAGTAGTTATGGCGGAAGAATTGAATATGAGCATCGTAACTGCAGCACTGAATGGAGGTGAAGATTACGAACTCCTTTTCACTGTTTCCCTCGAAGATTATGATAAAATTGTACCATTGGAAGGTATAGCAATTGTTGGACATACTACCAAACCCGAACTGGGATTACAATTGGTCGGTCGTGAAGGTGAAGAAATTGAACTCAGGGCTCAGGGCTGGAATTCACTTGAGTAGGTAGTAGGTAGAAAGAAGTAGGTAGAAAGAAGTAGATAGTAAGTAGTAGGTAGAAAGAAGTAGGTAGTAAGAAGTAGGTAGTCAGTAGTCGGTAGAAAGTAGTAGGTAGTAAGTAGTAAGTAGTAAGAAGTAGGTAGTCGGTAGTAAGGTGTACGACAATTATATATAATAAATAAATATATATCTACAACGAATAAATTAATCTGACATAATAATTTGCAAAACATTAATCTACTGTATATCCTGTCCTGGTTCTTGCGTTCTATATATATTATCACAGTAAGAGCTTCATTTTCAATGAAGCTCTTACTGTGATAATATATATGTAAATTAAATTCCGGCTGTTTTTCCCTGATCCTTGATGCAGTTCCAGACTAACTTTTACCTTTTCCCTTTCCCAAAGCTTTTAGAGGATGGTTTAATGTTCTTAAACGAACCAGTCTTTTTACCATTGGAGTTGCTGGATCGTTCGCGCAACTCCCTTGATTTAGGATTTGCGTTACCCGTTTTGCGTTTCGTGCTCCGTGTTCCTGGTTCCGGACTCCGTGTTCCGTGTTCCGCGTTCCGTGTTCCGCGTTCCGTGTTCTGCATTCCTCGTTCCTCATTCCTCATTCCTCGTTCCTTGTTTTCTGTTCCGTGTTCAATACTATGAGCTACAAGGTCTTTAATCTTTGTTCTTTGTTCTTTGCTCTTGGTTCCTGGTTCCTGGTTCTTTTTTGGAGCAGATGCTTCCTGTGTCGACGAAGATGTCGAAACGGCTGCCATGATCTCTTTCATTTCGTTGGGTTGGAGTTGACGCCATTCGCCGACAGGAATCCCTTTTACACTGATGTTCATGATACGGATCCGTTCGAGTTTAACCACTTCGTAGTCGAAATGCTCACACATACGGCGGATCTGGCGGTTCAACCCCTGTACAAGCACAATACGAAATGAGTACATGGAATCTTTGATGACTTTGCATTTCTTTGTCATTTCACCAAGGATAGGGACGCCTCTACCCATATTGAGAATAAATTCGTCGGTTACCGGTTTATTGACCGTCACCAGATACTCTTTTTCGTGGTTATTTCCGGCACGAAGTATTTTATTGACCATATCCCCGTTATTGGTCATGAAAATCAAACCCTGGGACTCCTTGTCAAGCCTGCCGACCGGAAATATGCGTTCGTGGTATCCGATATAATCAACAATACTGTCTTTTACTCCGATTTCGGTGGTGCTGATAATTCCGACAGGTTTATTGAATGCCAGGAAAACAAAATCTTCGCCAACTTTGGCTTCAATCTGATTCCCGTCCAACATAACTTTGTCTCTCGAAGATACCTGATCGCCTAATTTGGCCCTTTTCCCGTTTACTACCACATGACCCTGCTCGATGTATTTGTCGGCTTCACGACGGGAGCATACACCACTGTCGCTGATAAATTTATTGAGTCTTATTTTTTCGGCCATTTTGTTTTAGTTTGAAGTTCTGCGTTCCGTGTTCCGTGTTCCGTGTTCAATGTTCAATGTTCCGTGTTCCGTGTTCCACGTTCCGCGTTCCGTGTTCCGCGTTTATGATTTATTTATCTATTTTAAAATGTCCAGCATTTCGCTGAGCATCATGGCAGTTGCTCCCCAGATTTCCAACCCGTTTACCAGATAGCATGGAGCAAATACGGCTGTTTTTCGTGAGGTGGAATAAAACTCTTTTTCTGCAATGTTATTGCTGTCAAAGAATTCATCAATGTCAACCTCCAGTATCGATTGCACTTCTTTTTTGTCGGGAATAAAAGCAGGTTTTTGCAACGTATACCCTGCAAACACTTTCACTAAAAAGTTACTGGGTGAAATATAAAAATCAGTCAGCTGACCGATAATTTCTATAGCTTCAGGTTTAACCCCTATTTCTTCGAATGTCTCCCTCAGGGCTGTAGCTTCAAAATCTTTATCTGTTGTTTCAACCTTTCCTCCAGGGAATGAAATCTGTCCGCTGTGTACCCCATCATACACACTCCGTCGGATAAAAACTGTTTTTAGTTTCCCGTTTTCAGGGAAAAGAAGAATTAATACAGCACTGTTTTTTGCTAAGGGAATAATATCGTTGAGGTTATTAAACTCTTGCACCCTGCTTCCGGGTGCCATTTTCAGATGGGATGTTACTCCCGGTAATGGCTGCTGAAGTCTCTGTTTTAATTGTTCAATATTAAGAAACATTTATTGATTTACTGATTTAATTATTTTTTAGGTATAGGTGTTTAGACCGCACATTTTTCTCCATCAATTGACTCCTGCTTTAGCTGGAGGGTTTGTATTTAAATAGTGATTGTGGCTTTAGCCAAATTCATATCAACTGATATTAAATAGATTGAGAAATAACACATTCGGCTAAAGCCAATATTTAATGCCTAATCATCCTCCAGCTAAAGCTGGAGTCAATTGAAAATTAGTGACAATAGTCGGTAGTATTTGATGAATAGTCCTCCTAATAGAAGTACTATATTTTATTATATAATACACAATCAATCATTTAATTTGAGCGGTCTAAGCGCCTATACCTATTATTTTTTTGTATTACAGGTTTATCTATTTAAATAAAACGCTCAAAAGTACTCTGTACGTTTTGAGGTTTACAGGTGTAGTAATCCTTCATCCCCAAACTTCAACCTCAGCCTCAACAAATTTCTTACTACCGACTACCGACTAACAACTAGCAACTACTTACTACCGACTAAACTTCAAATCCGAAACGCGGAACGCGGAACTCAGAACGCGGAACGCGAACGTTTACTGGCAAATAATACATCCTTCGCACTTCGAAAGTTCGCCCCTTAAACGTTTTTCAACCAGTAGTTTTATCCGGTCCTTAAGGGAATGTATTTTTATATTTTCGATGACATCATTGGTAAAAGCAAACATAAGCAGTAATTTGGCTTCAGCTTCAGGAATCCCCCTTGACTGCATATAAAATTTAGCTGTTTCATCCAACTGTCCGATGGTAGCCCCGTGCGAACACTTCACATCATCAGCATAGATTTCCAGTTGAGGCTTGGTGTTCATTTTAGCTGTTTTTTTAAGCAGAATATTCTTATTGGTCTGCGATGCAGATGTTTTCTGAGCATCGGGAGCAACCAGTATCTTCCCGGTAAAACCGCATTTCGATTCATCATCCAGCACGTATTTAAATAATTCGTTGCTGTGGCAATTTGGTTTGTTGTGCAATATGTAGGTGAAATTATCAACCTGTTGCTTTTTGTCGGCAAGCACCATTCCACACAACAAAGTCTCGCAATGTTCACCGTTTAAATCGATTTCTATCGAATTGCGTGTTACACCATTGTGCAACGTAATCACATTGGCCAGTACATTGGAAGATGTTTTTTGGTCAATCAGCAGGGTGGACAGATTGGTCGTCTTGACATGGGTGTTCTCCAGTTTATAATGCTCGTAGGAAGCATTTTCACCTACAAAAACCTCTGTGACCCGGTTCGAAAGGAAGCGGACTTCATCCATGGTGTGGTCGCAAACCAGCAACTGTGCCCCGGAACCTTCCTCCAGAATAACAAGGTTATGGCTGTTAGCCATAAAATCGACATCCGAACGCATAATGTTGACCAGTTGCACAGGTTTATCCAATACTACTCCCTTCGGGACATACATAAAGAACCCATCCTGGGCAAAAGCTCCGTTAAAGGCAATAAGTCCATCGTTTTTGACGGTACTTAGTTTCCCGTAATACTCTTTCAGCAGTTCCGGGTGCGTAGAGGCTATTTCATTCAGACTGCCAATGATGACCCCTTTAGGCAATGTATTATTATTCGGTTCATTCACAGGATAAAATGCATCGTTTACCACGAAAAAGAGATATGAATTTATTCCCGGAACATCGCATTTGAATACTTCATAAGGGTTAACCGGAATGGTAATGCGGTTAATGTTTAGTCCGTAATTGATGGAAAGGGATTCTTTCAGATCGGAGTATTTGTAGTTCTCCAACCGGGGAGTCGGAAAACGCAATTTTTCAAACATCTCAAAAGCTGCATCACGCAACTCATTCATCACCGGAGCTGAATGCTTCTTGATGCTTTCGTGATGTTCTTTGTATAAATCAATATATTGTTGTTCCATATACATTTATTTAGAGGTAAGTAGTAAGTAGTAGGTAGTGGGTAGTAGGTAGTAGGTAGTAGGTAGTTGGTAGTAGGTAGTGACAAACCAACTAACCTCCCGATAGCTATCGGGACAACCAATTTACCAATAAAGAATCTTTACTCCGGAACGCGGAACGCGGAACACGGAACATTGAACTCTTCAGTCAACCACATCTCCTTCAACTTCCTTCTTTATCCAGTCGTAACCTTTATCTTCCAGTTCGAGTGCCAGTTCCTTACCTCCTGTTTTGACGATACGGCCATCATAGAGCACGTGAACAAAATCAGGGACAATATAGTCGAGCAACCGTTGATAGTGCGTAATTAAGATGGTAGCGTTGTCAGGACGTTTCAGTTTATTCACCCCGTTTGCAACAATACGCAAGGCATCGATGTCAAGTCCCGAATCGGTTTCATCAAGTATTGACAACCGTGGGTCAAGCATAGCCATCTGGAAGATTTCATTCTTCTTTTTCTCTCCTCCTGAGAACCCTTCGTTCACCGACCGGTTGGCAAGGTTGCTGTCCATTTCAACCAATTCTTTCTTCTCGCGCATGGTACGTAGAAAATCGGTGGCCGACATGGGTGCGAGCTTGTTATATTTACGGTGTTCGTTCAGGGCAGTCCGCATGAAATTCACCATGCTTACACCGGGGATTTCGACAGGATATTGAAAACTCAAAAAGATCCCTTCCCGAGAACGGTCTTCGGGTAACATCTCCAATAGATTCTTACCATAAAAAGTAACTTCTCCTTTTGTTACTTCAAAAGCCTGATTGCCCGATAGGACAGAGGCCAATGTTGATTTTCCGGCTCCGTTTGGTCCCATGATAGCGTGTACTTCTCCCGGACGGACCGTCAGGTTTAACCCTGTCAATATCTCTTTGCCATTGATGCTGGCGTGTAGGTTTTTAATTTCAAGCATTGTTTTAATTTTAAACAGAACCACAAATTAACCACAATAGAACCACAAATTAACCACAATAGTCACAATAGGACACAATAGGATTGTTAATTCTAAGATGAAAAGTATTTCTGTTTTATTTATATTATTATTATTATTTCTATTTCTATTCTATTTTATTAATATCCATCAGTTAGATCAACTAACTTTAAAGTGAAAAGTTTTTATGAACCTGATTCATAATGGTGTTCACAACAAAAAATACAAAATATGTAACCACAATAGACACAATAGAAAGACACAAAAACAAAATAAAAAAGAACACAATAGAGAAATACCTGACGGTATTTAAGATTTCAAACCAAAAAGCCTTTCTTCTAATAGCAATTATCAATTAAATGTTGTGACCAATTTGAATTAAATTGTAAATGAATAAATTGTAAATAAATTTGTTTTTTATCTATTGTGTCCTCTTGTGTCTATTGTGGTTAGTGTTTTTTTAATATCCATCAGGCAGATCTGCAAACCTTTGAGTGACAAATGTCTTTTGACCTTCTCTTATAATATTAGTTGTATTAAAGTTAATCAATATCCCTTTTGGTTTTGCCATTAAATTTAAGTGACTTATTAGTTGAGCAAAATTTATTGGTATAAATGCTTCAACTGATTTTAATTCTACAATAACGATATCTTCAACAAGTAAATCTAATCTTAAATTGGTCTCAAGATAATGACCTTTATAAATAAGAGGTACTTCAATTTGAGAACGAACTTCAAAACCTCTTGATTCTAATTCGAAGATGAGGCATTTTTCATAGATTGACTCCAGTAAACCAGGACCTAACACTCTGTGAACTTCAATAGCACAATTTAAAATTTCATGACATAGTTTATTAATCTCATTTTTAGTAGAATACATATATAATTGATTTAAAATTATTTTTTGTGTCCTGTTTTTTGTTTGTTTTAACCGATCAATATTTACTTTTAATCTCATAGTTAAAGAAATAAATAACCACAATAGACACAATAGAAAGACACAAAAACAAAATAAAAAAGAACACAATAGAGAAATACCTGACGGTATTTAAGATTTCAAACCAAAAAGCCTTTCTTCTAATAGCAATTATCAATTAAATGTTGTGACCAATTTGAATTAAATTGTAAATGAATAAATTGTAAATAAATTTGTTTTTTATCTATTGTGTTCTAATGTGTCTATTGTGGTTAGTATTTGTTTTTTCCAACTAATCTTTCTATTGAGATTTTAAATCTATTGTGTCTTTCTATTGTGTCCTAATGTGTCTATTGTGGTTAGTGTTTTTTTAATATCCATCAGGCAGATCTGCAAACCTTTGAGTGACAAATGTCTTTTGACCTTCTCTTATAATATTAGTTGTATTAAAG
>Ga0302185_10000586_pt1 | contig 27882 bp, 27 predicted proteins | sample II_Bog_E1_1_FD_200231 | JGI IMG/M metagenome (GOLD analysis project Ga0302185, IMG submission 200231) | Peat permafrost microbial communities from Stordalen Mire near Abisko, Sweden - II_Bog_E1_2 | ecosystem: Environmental > Terrestrial > Soil > Wetlands > Peat | place: Sweden: Abisko... | reverse complement strand
TCGATACTAATGCAACAAGTCTTGTTAATAATGTATCTGCACAATTGAAACAACCAAATGCTAACTTCCAGACCATAGTAAGTGGGCTAAGCTCAAACCCTGCCAAGGTTTCTTACGGTGTTTCTGGATTAGTTCCAAAAACAAACGAAGATGGAGGACTTGCGGCAGCCGCGAGTACACTTACTAAGGGTGAGATTGCTCCCGTTATAAAATCGACAACAGGTGATGGATACTACTTTGTGAGGCTTTTAGACTCCAATAGTACTCAAGTTAATTATGAATACATTGAAATTCCGCTTACCACCTTCACGAATCAATTAGCTCAATTGACCAAGGATGGCAAGGTTCATCAGTACATAACAATCGCTAAGGATTAAGGAGGAAATATGTATATACTACCAGATTTAGGATATGACTATGACGCATTAGGTGACTACATCAGCAAAGCTATAATGCAGCTCCATCATGACAAACATCATCAAACCTATGTCGATAAGCTTAATGCCGCACTAGAACCGGCGCATGATCTCCAGGGACTCCCGATAGAAGAGTTACTCGACAAGATTAGTACTGCCCCTGAAGAAATCCAAGGAGCTATCAGAAATCACGGTGGTGGTCACTATAACCACAGTCTATTCTGGCAGTGGATGTCACCGAATGGTGGTGGGCAGCCAACAGGGGAACTTGCCAACGCCATTAACGAAAAGTACGGTAGTTTTCAAGGATTCGTAGATGAATTCACAACAAAATCTCTTGCTGTTTTTGGAAGTGGGTGGGCATGGCTTCAACCGAATATGGACATAATCACAACACCTAACCAAGATACCCCATTGATACAAGGCTTAGATGAGCCTCTTCTAGGTTTAGATGTCTGGGAACACGCCTATTATCTCGATTACAAAAATAAAAGAGATGATTACGTAAAATCGTGGTGGAATGTTGTTAACTGGGACTTTGTTAACCAGCGTTATTCTAAATAAATACGTTTTTGCTACAGTTTAAGTGGTTTTGCAAAGGTATCAATGTGCCATTCGTCATTTTCAAGGACGATACGAGTCTCGCTTGCGGTAGTAAGGCTAGCCATTCTCTGTAGTCGTTCATCTACGTCCCATCCTTCTATAGCACCTACGGTGTTCACTATAAGACCTGGGTGGGAGAAGGCTATTATTGAATGAATGAAATTTGCATTCATTTTCTGAGCTTCAAGCCATCGCAAGCCCCTATTCCCCACTTGGTTCATGGATTCACCACCTTCGTAGCTGTAAAATAAACTATGCTTTGATATTTTACTTTGTGCCGTAGATGTATATATATTCTTTCGGTGTCGTCCTGGCGTATCTCTACCACTATTTACTTCCCTAAGGTCATTTGCGACACGAATTGGCATACTCATTAAATCCATGGCAAATAGCGCCATGTGCGCAGTTTGAATACATCGAACAGCAGGGGAGGATACGACTACGTCAGGCATTATAGCGCCTCTTAACTCCATACCTTTTAGTGCTGCTTCGCTAAGACCAGTTTTAGATAATATCATTTCGTAGCCTTGGGCGCCTATGACATCAGTACTAGGTTCACGTGAACCTGTTGCATGACGAATTAGTCTGATATCTAAGCTATCCATAAAAAAGAATAATACCACAATGTGGTATTAAGTCAATAATTACTTGGCGGGGTATCGAATCGAATTTCCGAACTTTGAGTATTAGCTCACTTTCTTTTCACCTTGTCGCTCAAGCCAACCGTTGTAGTCACGACCCGAAGATGCGTATATAGCCCTATGGTCGGCCGTTGTTACTGCTTGTCCCCAGCGACGCACAGTCTCAACAACTTCTTCCTCCCGACGGTGCGTTGCCTCGGCATCAGAGTCGTTTACTACTTCTACGGGTTGTTCCACCATCTGTTCGTTATTATGATTAGTTCCTGTTTCGCTGCTCATGCAAATCTCCTAAATCATTCAATAGGGGAATAATACTACCGTGGTAGTAGTGAGTCAATCTGAAATGATAAAAAGACCCTAAGGTCTTTTGAAATAATTGCTTGGCGGGCTCGACCGGATTTGAACCGGCGATCTTCTCCGTGACAGGGAGACGTGATAACCCCTTCACTACGAGCCCGTATGTCGTGTGAACTTTAGGTATGATATCAGTTTTCAGCCTATCACGCAACAGGGGAGCAGCGTTTGTTTTAGGTGTCTGAGATGATATAATCATTCATGATCAAACTGACTGCCGCTGTAGCTCAGTTGGTAGAGCGGCGCTTTCGTAAAGCGTAGGTCTCCGGTTCAAATCCGGACAGCGGCTCCACAAAGACACAACGGTATCCTGTTTCTATAATAAGATTTTATGAAAGTATCAATTAAAGATTCACTTAAGCAACTTGTCGACAACAGATATATGTTGGTTCTTTCAAGTGCCTTGATGGCATTAGCTATTATTTTCATCATATATGTTTGTCTTGTGATTCATCCAACAGATGTACAGCAGGTCACACATTACACGGCTTTTGGTATTAATCACTTTTACACAGATCACTGGTACTATCTTTTGGTGTTTGCTGTTTTTGGATTATTTGTTGCGGTTCTTCATATTATTATTGGACTAAAGATATTTATTATTAAAGGTCCTTCTCTCGCTTTGATGTTCTTGTGGTTGGGGATTGCTATCATTTTTATTGCTTGGTTTACGATCGCAAACATCTATAATATCGACTCCGGAGTGTTTGGTCCTAATTAATCCAATGATAGATATAGACATAGAAATTCCAATGGGCAAAAGAACGCTGAAGTATCGTCTCTTTGAGATACTTCCGGCTTTTTTGAGCTATGGTGCTTTAATTCTTCTCGTCGTACTATCACTTATAAACCCAGTACTTGCAGCTATCTACTTGATGCTTGTCATTATTACCTTGCTCGTAAAAGCTGCTGGAATTGCCTACCACACAATATCAGGACGTACACGCCTTGATAACGCGTCTAAGGTTGATTGGCATGGACGTTTAGCTGATCTTGAAGACCCTGCTAGTTCTTATGAGGTTGGAAGATATAGTCGGGCAAAATCTTTTGGTATTTATCGCCATATAGATAATCTTCGACTCATGACTGCTGATCCAGCGGCATTCCCTAAGCCTTCACAGATATATAACGCAGTTATCATTGCGACATACAACGAGGCCTATGATGTTCTTGAGCCTACGCTTCAATCAGTTCTCGACACTACATATGATAAAGACAGAATGGTCGTAACTATTGCCTACGAAGAACGTGGGGGAGATGCTATAGAGAAGACGGTACGACGTCTAGAGAAAAAATTTGGTGATAAGTTCTTTGCCTTTCATTTAGTAAAGCACCCTAAAGACCTTCCTAATGAAGTAATAGGTAAGGGTGGGAACATCACGTATGCAGGCTTCTTCTTAAAGGACTGGTTCCCTAAGCAGGGGATTGAGTATAAGGATGTTATTGTGACAACTCTTGATAGTGATAACCATCCTCATCGTGCGTATTTTGATTATCTAGCTTATGAATACATTGTTCACGAAGATCGTAAACACATGGCCTATCAGCCTGTCTCTCTGTTTTTAAACAATATATGGGATGCACCTGCACCGATGCGTGTGGTTGCGACCGGTAACTCATTCTGGAACATTATTAGTTCAATGCGACCTCATACCCTTCGTAACTTTGCGTCACACTCGCAACCGTTAGACGCTCTTGTAGAGATGAACTTCTGGAGTACGCGTACGATCGTGGAAGATGGTCATCAATACTGGCGGAGTTACTTCTATTTTGGTGGTCATTACTCCGTAACTCCTCTTTATATTCCAATTTACCAAGATGCTGTTTTATCCGACACCTATGTAAAAACCTTAAAAGCGCAATTTGTACAACTTCGCCGATGGGCATATGGTGCTTCAGACGTCCCATACGTGGCCGTAAGAGTATTTACCAATAAGCGTAACGTATCTTTCTCGGGAGGCTTTAGCCGCTTTGTACGGTTGTTAGATGGCCACGTTACACTTGCCTGTGTTTCAATACTTGTTGCAGTAGGGGGATGGGTGCCGTTATTTATTAATCCTGAAGCCTCAAGAAGCATCTCTGCGCATCAGTTACCGGATGTTATTAGTATTATTCAGAAGATCGCTCTTATAGGACTATTCATTACGGTATTTCTAGCCTTTAAGATGCTTCCTCCTCGGCCAGAACGCTACAAGCGACATCGTACGGTCTTTATGTTAGCTCAATGGATATTAATGCCGGTAACCTCCATTGCATATAGCGCATCGTCTGCGCTCTATTCTCAGATGAGACTCGCTACAGGTAGATACCTCGATCGATTTGATGTTACAGATAAGGCTACGGTAAAGTCTCGTGATAAAGCGAAGCAGCTTAAGGAAGACGCCAAGAGGGCATAGGAACTCTTTAAAACCAAAAGAATACCCTAGCAATTGCTAGGGTATTTATATATCTAGATGTTAATAAGAAAGTTTATTGGAACGTACGAACGCGTACATCACGTTTTACTTCTTGTAAGGTCTTGTCATATTCAAAGCCAAGAGTAAAGCGAGATAGTTGTGACACTTCTGATACTTTATTAATGGATTCAATCTGTAATTTCTTAACCATGCATTCATATTAGCATAAACGTTAAGATATGTCAATAGAACATAACCATCATGCATATACCGCGCATGATATATTATTCACGTGGAAAGCTATAGAAGGTTCGTGGATAACTTATGATACCTGTGGGGAAGTATTACTTCCTCTGTTCTCAGCAAGTTTTGATACAAGATATTGTATAATGTAGGTACTTTGTTATTACTCATAAGCTTCATCGCTGGAATTCTTACAATCCTCGCACCCTGTGTGCTCCCAGTCATACCAATTATTATCGGAGGCTCGGTAAGTGGAGATATTCGACAAAAGGCGAGGCCTTATATTATTGGTGCTTCATTAGCACTTTCGATCATTGGATTTACTCTTCTTCTTAAGGTCAGTACCTCTTTGGTTGGATTGCCACCAGCGACTCTCGATTGGGTATCTGGTCTTATTCTTATAGGGTTAGGTCTTGTGTCAGTCTTTCCGTCTTTATGGGAAAGGTTTTTAATCTATTTCAATTTTGAAGCTATGGCACAGCGGTTCTTAAACAGAAGTCAGCACACGAAGGGGGTATACACCGGAGCTATCTTAATAGGAGTTGCCTTAGGGCCTGTGTTTGCGAGCTGTAGCCCGACCTATGCCTTTATATTAGCCTCGGTACTTCCAAATACATTTCTAGCCGGTCTTATTTACCTCATAGCCTACACTGTTGGTCTTGCGCTCGCCCTACTACTCATATCCCTTGCAGGGCGAAAGCTCATTAAGCGTTTATCATGGGCTGTCGATACTCATAGCTTGTTTCGACGACTGTTAGGGGTACTCTTTGTACTAATAGGTATCGCAGTTATTACTGGTTTTCAGGTAACAGCTGAAACGTGGATAGCTGATCATCTGCCATTTGATGAGTCTAAAGTAGAGCAAGTTCTTCTTATTAGCCAACATCAACAGATTGCAAAAGCAGTAAAGCCAACAAGGGGCAGCGTCCTTAATGTACAGTCTACGCCCGAACCAGCCTTCAAGGGCCTGACGAATTGGATTAATAGTCCTCCTTTAACACTTTCAGGACTCAAGGGTAAGGTAGTGCTTGTCGATTTCTGGACCTATTCCTGTATAAACTGTATTCGAAGCATACCGTACGTCGAGAAGTGGTATGAGACGTATCAGGATAAAGGATTTGTTGTCGTAGGTATAAATACTCCAGAGTTTGCATTTGAGCATGATCCGACGAACGTCGCTAACGCTGTTAAGGCGGACGGCATTACCTATCCAGTTGCATTAGATAACGATTACGATACATGGAATGCCTTTAATAATGACAGTTGGCCGGCGGACTATCTTATAGATAAGCAGGGTAATATCCGTTACGATGCACTTGGAGAGGGCGGATACAGTACTACTGAGACGGCAATTCAGGAATTACTCGGTATCGACGAGCCTCTTAAAACAACGAATGATACGGTCCCAGTATCTCAGACACAAACGCCTGAAACGTACTTAGGTACAGACAGAGAACAGGCCTATGTAGGCAGCCCAGACATTGATTCTACTCAAGGCATAACCAAGTTCACGCCATTTGCCACTAAATCTCTACCTTCTGGGGATTGGACGTTGGGAGGACAGTGGGATATTGAGGGTAGCTCGATAACAAGTCAGGCAGCTGGCTCGACAATAACGATAAGTACTCAAGCCAAAGATGTATATCTAGTTGCGCAGCCAACTGGCGGTGCGGCGAACGTAACTGTTGGCTTACCTTCGGCGGATGCGAATAGTTATGGTAGTGATGCACCTGGTGGCGTGGTAAATATAGATCAATCGAAGCTTTATCACATAGCTTCATTTAATACCGCAAAAGCATCAACAGTGACACTTACGGTTCCCGCTGGTATTAGTTTGTATACGTTTACTTTTGGTAGCTAAATCTACCTATATAAAAAAGACTCATCAAGAGTCTTCTTTATATGGTGGGCGCGGGGGGACTTGAACCCTCGACCTCTACAACGTCAATGTAGCGCTACTAGCCGACTGAGCTACGCGCCCATGTTCAAAAGTTCTACCTTCTTACAAAAGAGAGTATACAGGAATATTAGCTTTCTTTGAATAGCAATACTACCAACACCCACAACACAGACCCCTTTATAATGATCATACGTTGGCTTATTAATACTTCTCTTATCATGCACTACATACTTAAAACAGGTAATGGGTAGATTTAATTCTGTCGACCAATAGGACTTTAAAATCTCGTCATCCTGGTCCATTCTAAGATGAAGATCACAACGAATACTATCTGGCTCAATATTATAGTTTCGTTTTAATACCGTGATTACAAAACGTAATATATTTGGATCAGAACTTGATAAAGAAGTTGCGTTATTTTTAGCACCTTCGCCAAAATATAGCATCGCAAAAGCTAGATCAAGTACTTCATCTGTAAGCACTATCTTATCTAGACTGACAAGGGCTGCCTGTCTAGCTTCTAGCAGGCGTAATGTTTTCTTCTCATGGTGTACCTCAACGGCGCGGATACGAGCTTTGGCCCAACCATCCTGTTTATTTTTTTCCAAAAGGATTTTCTGCTCTTTGCTGATCTCAACAGATTTAAACCATCCTGATAGAGTAGAGCGGGGAATTCCAAGCTGTCTTTCAATGACCGTCATAGAAACTCCTTCTCTGCGCAATGAGATAGCTTCATCTTTCAACTCGAACCACTTAGACATCATAAATTTAGTATACAACAGTGCGACGAATTGCGAGTAGTAAGTGGTAGAAGATTTAATCACTCTAAGGTCATGCGATTAGAATATGGTATTATAGTACATGAGCGTTGAGGTAACCTAACCAACTACTGAGTTCCGTGAATGTAAGACGCACGACCCAGCCTTTCATAAGTGCCTGTATCTACAGGAAGTCCGGTGGAACCACCCGAAAAGGGTCCGAGACATGCGATATATAGATTTGAACCTTGTTCGAATGTAATCATCGCATGTTTTTATTTATATAAAGGAGTACCAACGATGAACGAAGAACAACTACATGCAATGCGACACAGCCTTGCGCACATTACCGCAGCAGCGGTTCAACGCCTATGGCCAGAGGCTAAGTTCGGTGTAGGCCCAGTAGTAGAGAATGGTTTCTATTACGATATCGACTTAGGTGAGTTAAAGATTTCAGAAGCTAATTTTCCTAAGATTGAAAAAGAGATGCGCAAGCTTATCGATTACGGTGATAATTTTGAACACTTCGAGATGCCAATAGATCAAGCAATTGAATGGGCTCGTCAAAATAACCAACCCTATAAAGAAGAGCTTCTCAATGATCTTAAAAGAGCAGGTACGACAGTTGCCAAAGACCTCGACGTAAATGAGCTAGGGATCCAAGCGAACGGTGATTCAGCTGTTGAGACGGTATCGTTTTATAAGAATGGTAATTTTGTTGATCTTTGTCGTGGTCCACACGTTGCTAATACAAAAGATGTTGGAGCCTTTAAGCTCTTACGAGTAGCTGGTGCATATTGGAGAGGAAAAGAGACAAATCCTCAGATGCAACGACTCTATGGAGTGGCCTTTGCTACTCAAGAAGAATTAGATGTCTATCTTGAACGACTCGAACAAGCGAAGCTACGCGATCATCGAAAGCTCGGTAAGGAGCTAGATCTCTATACATTGTCTCCACTCGTTGGTGCTGGTCTACCACTATTTACTCCACGAGGAACAGTTTTAAGGGATGTCGTTAGCCAGTATTCTAACCAACTAAGGCAAGCATATGGATTCCAGAAAGTTTGGACTCCTCATATTACAAAGAAAGAACTCTATGAGGTATCAGGTCATTGGGCTAAGTTTGGTGATGAGCTATTTCTTGTAAGGAGTCAGGAGACAAGTGACAGCTTTGCCATGAAACCTATGAACTGTCCTCATCATACGCAGATATTTGCATCTCGACCTCGAAGCTACAAAGATATGCCTGTTCGATATCTTGAGACGACTACTGATTACCGGGACGAAAAGACAGGTGAGCTCGGTGGACTGAACCGAGTACGATCTCTTACCCAAGATGACAGCCATGTATTTTGTCGTGACGATCAGATCGAGGGTGAGATTAATAACTTGCTTGCAGCCGCACGAAAGCTCTATGAAACAATTGATATGAAACTTCGAGTTCGTCTTTCCTACCGAGATGGTGGCGATGGCTACTTAGGGGATCTATCGCTATGGGAGACTGCTCAAGCACAACTTAAGTCAGCTGTTATAGCTAACGGGTTAGATTACTTCGAGCAAGACGGCGAAGCAGCTTTCTATGGTCCTAAGATCGACTTCATGGTTACCGATGCGATTGGTCGAGAACACCAGGTTGCAACTGTTCAGCTTGATTTCGTCCAACCTGGACGATTCGGACTAACATACACGGACGCAGAAGGTAATCCAAAGACGCCTGTTATGATCCATTGTGCTCTTCTAGGATCAATTGAGCGATTCCTTAGTGTATTCATCGAACATACGGGCGGCTGGTTTCCTTTCTGGGCTGCACCAGAGCAAATTCGTATCCTTACGATTAACGATACAGTTTTAGATTATGTAGAAGAGATCAAAGACATTCTAAATACTACGGTACTAAGTAGCCCAGTTAAGTATAACGAAGTACGTTATACGTTAGATGATCGTAATGAATCACTTGGTAAAAAGATACGCGAAGCAACGACTTGGAAAATCCCACTCCAATTTATTATTGGCGAACAAGATAAAGAACTAAGACAGGTAAGTGTTCGTACTCAGTCTGGTGATGAAAAGGTATTTCTCGACGATATAGTCGAATATATTCAAAAAATCTAATGAACAAGCAACGTCAAACAATAGCGATTGACATCGATGATGTGCTTGCCGCAAGCACAGAGGCTATTCGATTGTCTATCAATAATAAGCTCGGTATAAATCTTCAACCAGAGCATTACAAAGTAGCGGGTGAGTATTGGGGCTATTACGAGAAGATATTCGAGGAGCATGGTATCGAAGATACTGGCCTCGTTCAAGATTTTCATACAGCAATCGTTGATGACACTGTCATTATAAATCCAATTGAGGATGCGATCTCATCAATTGGGAAGTTGACCAAAAAATATAAGATCATATTTATTACTGCTCGTGAGACAGCGATGGAAAAGACAACTCGAAAATGGTTTAACACACACTTTGGTAGTAGTGATATTGAGCTATATTTTTCTAACAACCGAATAGATGCTGAGTACAAGAAAAAAGGTGAGTTATGTGTTGAACTCGGGGCTAGTATCTTGATTGATGATCATCCAGGCCATTGTCAGTCAGCTATAGATAGTGGCGTTGAAGCGATTCTTTTTGGAGACTACGGGTGGCATACAGAGGTACCTGAGGGTGCAATTAGATGTAAAGATTGGGAAAGTGTTTTAAAATACCTCGATGGACGTTAATTTTCGTACTAAAATTGAACAACTAATGGCACAGGTACCGTCCGGTAAAGTAACTACTTACGGTGACCTGGCTGGTTTAGCTGGTCATGCCCATGCAGCGAGAGTAGTGGGAACAATTGCGCATTATGGTGATGAGAGTCTACCGTGGCATCGCCTTGTGAATAGATTTGGTGGACTTGCATCTGGATATTGGGGTGGAAGAGAAGTTCAAGCAGCAATGCTCGAAATAGAAGGTGTCTATTCTAACCCCGATTTTATAATTGTTGATTTTAAGGAACGAAGATGGCAACCGATTCTCTAAAACTTCCGCTTATTGTTATAGTCGGTCCAACGGCAAGCGGGAAATCGAGCCTTGCCATAGACATTGCCAAAAAGTATGACGGTGAGGTGATTGCTGCTGATTCAAGGACTATATATAAGTACATGGATATAGGTACAGCAAAACCAACACTCGCCGAACAAGCTAGAATTCCGCACTGGGGTTTGGACATAATTGAACCAAATGAAGTATATTCTGCATCTGATTTTAAACAATATGCTCAGAAAAAGATTATTCAAATACGTTCACGCGGGCACCTACCGATTTTGGTTGGTGGTTCGGGATTGTATATCGACTCAGTTGTCTTCGACTATCAATTTGGTCCTAAAGCAGATCTTATTAACAGAGCTAAGTTAAAAGAAATGTCACTAGATGAATTGTATGATTATTGCATTAAATACAACGTTAAATTACCTGAAAATAGTAAAAATAAACGATACATAATTCGATCGATAGAGCAAAAGGGCACATTTCCTACCCGACGCACTGTGCCGATTGAGAATTGCATAGTTGTAGGAATTGCAACGGATAGAGAAGTACTTCGTACTAGAATTAAAGATAGAACTGAACAGTTATTTGACAGCGGAGTTGTTAATGAAGCAATAACATTGGGCGAAAAATATGGTTGGGATACCGAATCTATGAAGGGAAATATCTATCAAGTCATACGACAATACGTCGATGAGGGTATTTCATTAGATGATGCAAAAGATAAATTTATGACACTTGACTGGAAACTCGCAAAACGTCAGCTAACATGGTTTCGTCGAAACTCTTTTATTCAGTGGTTACCATTATCCGAGGCGGAGAAATACATCGCTAGCCGTATCGCTAAATGATACAAGCGTGATATTATAGAACACGAAAGTTATGCGAGGGAGTACACATGATTGACGCGCTATTTGGCTCGAAAACTAGAGTAAAGTTACTACACCTTTTCCTAAATAATCCGGGACAATCTTTTTATGTACGAGAAATTACTCGTAAGATCGATGAACAGATTAACTCGGTTCGTCGTGAACTATCAAATATGATGGAAGTCGGGGTGATAACGAGTGATAGTGCAGATAACAAGCTCTATTATCAAGTTAATCAACGATATGATTACTATGTACCTCTGCGCGCTATTTTTGGAGATAACCTTTCGGAGATGCCTGTAGCCGGTTCAGCAACTACTACGACTGCAATTGATGAGTACAGTACGGCTATCAGGGAATTAAGTGACGTAAGGATAGCTCTATTCTCAGGTGTACTCGTAAAGAGCTCTAACAGCAGCCTTGATGTACTACTTGTTGGTACTCCATCTGCGGTAAAATTAAAATCCGCTATTAAGGTCATTGAAAAAGGTGAAGGTCGTGAGATTAACTATAGCGTGCTATCATATGACGAGTTCTATTACCGACTAAGCGTCCGCGATAAGTTTATTACGGAAATACTAAACGGCAAATATACAGTGGTAATTGATACAGATAACGTGTTGAGTCGATAGAAGGAGACAAAATGTTTGATATTGAGTATAAAGGTGGAAATACAATTGTATTGTCCACGAAAAAAGATGTATTGGTGTTCGATCCAAAGCTATCAGTGGTTGGATTGAAAGATATTGCTATCAAAGACGCCGTTGAGATCGGTACTGAAGTTCGTTTTGTAACTAATGGTCAAGATGCCAAGTTACTTATCGAGGGTCCGGGTGAATATGGTGTCTCTAACTTTGATATAAAGGGTATTCCAGCGCAGCGTCATCTAGATACGGCTTCAGATCCACTTATATCAACAATGTATCGTGTAGAAATCGGAGAAGTCCGAATTGGTGTTATCGGTAACATTTACGAGAAGTTAACCGACGAGCAACTTGAAGAACTTGGTATTTTAGATATTTTGATCATTCCTGTAGGAGGTAACGGTTATACGCTTGATGCAACCGGTGCAGCAAATCTCACACGAACAATCGATCCGAAGGTCGTCGTTCCTGTTCATTACGCTGATCCTGCTTTAACCTACGAAGTACCTCAAGATGTGCTTGAGACTTTTATTAAAGACTTAGGTGCGCCTGTTGAGACAATCTCTAAGTACAAGGTTAAAGCACCATCTTCTATACCGGCAACTCTTACCGTTATTGAAATTACAAGAAGTTAATTTCGATCAATAACAAAAATACCTCTTCGTTGAAGAGGTATTTTTTTGGTTTCGGCTAGCTTTAGGCTAGAATGCCCTTTTTCTTTAGCGTTCGGATAGCTTGAGTGCTAAGGATCATTGTGATCTTCTGTCCATCAAGCTCAAAAGTCTTCTTCTGTAGGTTAGGCTTAAAAACACGATTTGTGCGACGCAAAGAGAAGCTCACATTGTGGCCAAATTGCTTGCCTTTGCCAGTTAATTCACATCTTGCTGCCATATCGCTTCTTTCACTTATTTTTAACAATCTTTGCCAGTATAGCTTTTTTTACACTTTACGTCAAGGTTTTACAGGTGATTACAAACAGACATTACTGCTATAATGGAACGAATGAATACTTTCGAATACGTTGGGCTAGTTATTGTAGTGATACTGCTATCGATGACGCTACACGAGGCAATGCATGGTTTTGTGGCCTATTGGTTAGGTGATGATACAGCTAAACTACAGGGCAGATTAACCCTTAACCCTATAAAGCACATCGATCCCTTTATGACGCTCATTGTGCCTATTATGTTAGCTATCTCTGGATTGCCTATCTTCGGTGGTGCAAAGCCGGTGCCTTTTAATCCTCATAATGTTAGATTTGGAGAGTGGGGCGGTGCGTTAATCGCTATCGCTGGACCTCTCACAAACTTTCTTATCGCATTTGTAAGCTTTGGGGTATGGGTCCTTGTTGGCTTCCCGGGAGGCATCGCTCAGGAAGTATTCCTTACTATTGTCACAGTAAACCTTGGATTCTTTATCTTCAACATAATACCAATTCCACCCCTTGATGGATCTCGAGTACTGTACGCCTTGGCTCCTGAGTTTATCCGTAGAGGTATGGAGAGAATAGAGAAGTATGGATTGATCATTCTCTTGATCATTGTCGTCCTGGGTAGCTATGGCTTAGGTAACTTTCTGATAAGTGCCGACAACTTTTTTATTAGAGTATTCCAACACATCTTTGGCATTGCATAAGGCGTGAGTGTTATAATAAGAAGGTCCTAAAGTTTTCAGGGCGCGTATGATTTTCTTTACATCATTTTGATAGGAACTCCAATATTAGGCACTTCCGTGGAAGTACCCTGAGGAGAATCCACCTTTGCTATAAAGCGGAGAATATCAAGCGTCTTGAAAAGCTTTAGGGCTTTTTTGATATCAAAATTTATCGTCAAACAATAACGCTAGTGGTAGAATATAGGTATAAATGAACAAAAACAGAAAGTCACAATAAACATGAAACAGCGTGTTATCGTTCAGGCGAATATTCGGGATGGCGATAAAACCTTACTGCTTCGAAGATCCCAGGGTAAACCTTTGATGATCGGAGCTTTTGAATTACCAGGCGGAAGACTTGAGACAAACGAGCAACCCGACCAGGCAATACGTAGACACGTTGCAAATGATACATCACTAATTGTTGCTTCGATTAAGCTAAAAGACTCAATCGCGATAGTAAATGATGACGATAATAATGCTCAAAATGTTCTGTTGGTATACGATGTTGTTGTGTCCGATCCTAAGGCCACTATCGTTTTAGGCCAAAGTTACGACTCATATATATGGCAACCATTGAACAAATTACAACGAATAAAATTGAGAGATAGCACGAAAGTTATTCTAGAAGCTACCAACAACCATTCGATAACAGATGTAAATGAATTAGAAATAGTTAATAATGATGTAAATGAAGCATCAGATGATAGTCATGTAATTATATATTCTGATGGTGGTTCACGTGGCAACCCTGGCCCGTCGGCAGCGGGGTACGTAATTCTAAATAGGAATAGTGAAGTATTAGATAGGGGTGGTTTGTATTTAGGTATTACAACCAATAACCAAGCAGAATACCAAGCAGTTCGAATTGGACTAGAGCGGGCAAAGCGGATGGGGGCGCGGACTATAGAGTTTAGATTAGACAGTATGTTAGTTGTTAACCAAATGAAAGGCATCTATAAAATTAAAAACCGAGAGCTGTGGCCAATTAACGAACGAATTAAGGGACTTGTTGCTCGATTCGATAAGGTAAGCTTTATCCATGTTCCAAGAGAGTTGAATCAAATGGCTGATGCGGTAGTAAATAGTACTCTTGATAAACACCAAGTACTCGCTAAATAGTTTGCTATACTAATACGTGACAGTTTGTCAGATGATCGCTTGTGTTTACATAAGAGGAAAGTCCGGGCAGCGAAGGACAATGACAGTCGCTAACGGCGACCGGGGGTGACCCTAGGGAAAGTGCCACAGAAACGAAACTACCCACTTCGGTGGGCAAAGGTGAAACGAGTGAGGTAAGAGCTCACAGCATTCTATGGTGACATAGCGTGAAGGTAAACCCTGTCAGCTGCAAGGAGATTTACATTAAGGGCGGCCCGTCCGTAGATCGATACCCGCTCGATCTAGTAGGTAACTACTAGACTAGATAGATGATCATCCAACGACAGAACCCGGCTTACCGATGAGCTGTCAATTAAAAAACGCTTCGTATGAAGCGTTTTTTAATTACGTAATAAGGTGTAAAGGGGTTAAAGCTTAGCAGTCTTAACGATCTCTGCAAATGCTTTAGGCTCGCTAACCGCTAGTTCAGAGAGAACTTTGCGATCAAGCTCAATGTTTGCAGCCTTAAGGCCTGCAATAAGCTTTGCGTAGGTTGTTCCAAGTTCACGTGCAGCTGCGTTAATACGGGTAATCCATAGACCGCGAAGATCACGCTTTTTATTGCGGCGGTCTCGGTATGCGTATGTTAACGCCTTAATAACAGCTTGCTTTGCTAAACGGTATGAACGAGTACGGTTGTGCTGCATTCCCTTAGCAAGTTTTAAAACTTTTTTGTGCTTTGCGCGTGCTGTGACGCCTCTTTTAACTCGCATAATTAAATTCCTAACGCTTTCTTTACGTTTCTTGCCATTGCACCTGTTACGAATGCAGTGGTATTGATACTTCGCTTACGGCTCTTGCTCTTCTTTGAAAGCAGGTGAGCTCCAAACGCGCGACGACGTGTCAATTTACCAGTACTGGTAACCTTGATACGCTTAGCGGTTCCTTTGTGAGTCTTCATCTTTGGCATTATTTACTCCTTATTACTATGCTCAGATTGCGGCCAGCCATCTGAGGCTTCTGCTCAAGTATTGCGTCTCCGGTCTCACCGGTTAACTGGTCTGCGATGCGGTTAATCATCTCGTAACCAAGTTCTTGGTGAGCCATCTCTCTTCCGCGAAATACGACTAGGATTTTTACCTTGTGACCATCAGCGAGGAAACTACGAATCTTTCGTAATTTGATCTCCAGGTCATTAGCGCCAATCTTTAGTCCCATTCTCATTTGCTTAAGTTCAACGACTTTAGCATTTTTACGATTCTTCTGTAGCTCTTTCATCTTCTGGTATTGATACTTACCCCAGTCGACAACTTTTACTACAGGAGGATCTGCGTTAGGTGAGATCTCGATCAGATCAACTCCAGCTTCTTCGGCAACTTTTAGTGCTTCAGCCCGAGTCATGATTCCTAATTGATCACCATTCGGTCCTATGACACGTAAGTTTTCAGCGCGAATCGCTTCATTGATTCGTATTGTTGTATTGATCGTCGATCTCCTTCCAAGAGTCTGCAAACGTTTGAGCATTTACTCGTAAGCTATTCTATCAGATACCACTACTGATTTCAACCCTTGTTGGAATCAATGGCTAGACCGTTAGATCTTTTGTCTAATTTTGTGGGCATTCCACCATTAGTATTACATACCAGATTAGGTAAAAAGGGGGGCTGAAGCAAGACTTTATTGATCAGAAATAGTGTCATTTTGTTGTAACGAAATCAACAAATAAACATAACCAAGAACAATAAGTACGTATATGCTTTGTATGGTTCAAACTGTTAAACATATATTAATTTACAACAGTTTAAGTAATAGGTTATAAAACTAAAAACGAACCATACTGGTAATACTTAACGAAATATGGTATTATTTATAAGTTACGTTGGGGCTGACTTTAGCTTTCGACGGAAGGATTTTAACAGATTATTTTGCAAGTCGACTGCGGGCGTAACCCGTATATTTTAAATGCAAATACAAATGCATCACTAAAGAACATCTATGCTCAACTGAAAAGTTTTGTTGTGAGTCCTTTAGTACCAGCTACAGCCTAATAAGCCTAGCCATTCATTCGTCCAGGTAACATAGTGACGAGTGGGTGTTATATGTATGTTACTTACCGAATCATTGGGCAGCAACGATAGTTCGGAAAATTTTATTGCGTGACGTGAGGAGTATTTTCGTGTGCCTTATAGCACCAAGCGTCATTAAGCATTTAGGCAGACTAAACTTGTAGACGAATAGTCGGTTACCTTTCGGACCGGGGTGCGATTCCCCGCAGCTCCACCAATATGATATTAAGAACTCCAGTTGGTACTGGAGTTCTTTTTTTGTTATAAAAAAATAGCGCTTTTCAGCATTCTTTAATGTAGGTAAACGCTACATGTAGTGATGATTTCTATTAAAAAAACAACCGCCTGCGAGGAACGGTTGTTTTATGTGGAGTTTTTTAGATAGCTGTTTATTTTTGGCTTCTGTATAAGTTTTTTATTCAGGAGCTACCCCTATAATATGTCGCGAAAGCGCTTGTGTCAATGATATTTATGAAAATCTTTTAGTAAAAAATACCACGTGTGGATAAAGCCCTTATGATCATCTGTTAATAGTAAAGATTGTATATATCGATACAGAAAGCATTTTTTTAATCCGCGCTATTAGTAAACAAAATAATAAAAAGAAGTAGGGGAGATGGGGCTAAATTCGTCTCGATTTTAAATGAATCTATGAGCCCTAATTATATGAATATATCTAAGCGTGTTAAGCACCTAGCGTGAAATAGCGACTGAGATATGAATTAGTGAATTGAACTTACATTCGGGGTTCCGAAATGAGGTATATGCCCATAAGTGACCTTTTTCCTATATATAGCCTAGTTGAAATCCAATAAAGACAGTCTTCTAAGGCTATGGGCAATAAAGAACTGGCTGAGAATTCACTACAAACTTTGTCATATAAGCTTATTGAGGCTGAAAAAATAAAAAGTAACCACAATTCTATTTTGAGCAGAAAAATAGCGAGAACCTCACAAGCTCGACTTTAGGCCGGAAAACAACAATCCTTGGACGACATTAATATCAAAATCAATTTTAAAAAAATAGAGCTTTAATGAACAACTGCGACGTGGAACGATTACAAAAAATATTTAGAGAATTTTGATCCATTTATTTTTGTGAAGAACAGCCGATTACTCTATATGTAGTTGAGCGGGTGATTCAGGTTACATATCTAATAGGATAATCGTTTTGAGCAAATGGAATCGACGAATAATCCTATAGTGATATAGAAAAAGGTAAAAATTGATGTCGAAAGGCTAGTCGATCTGAATATATGCGTACATAATTACAACGTTGTAATTATGTATAATCTTAAACTTTATATCTGTTAGAATCACAGTATCTTAGTAGATAGTCATGAATACAACAATATGCACAGGAATCTCTATTGACCGAAGTTACTGCTTATGCTACAGTACAGATAAGCTTTTACAAACACAAAAACAAAGCCAAAACACTTTAACAATTCGGTCCTCTCAAGAACAAAATAACTTTTTTGACGGAAAAGTCGGCGACTCCGCCTGTACAAAAACTATCCTGGTCCTAGGGATTATCGCACCTAAATAAGTACAATTGGAACCGCCGATGCTCCGCCAAAAGATATCTTTGGATATCCTAAGCGTGAGTTGATTTGTAGGATTAGTACCTACATTTCAGTTAATCCTTGTTTCAATTCTGAAATAGTGAGACTACTGAAATGTAGCGGAAACCCCCGTACAAAACAAACACAAAAAAAGATATGCCCCGATTTATTCGGAGCGGTCAGTATTGTCTTGAACGATATGACAGGCACACTCAATATTTTTTATGCGGTGGCTCGCCTTATGTAATATGTCTATCGTTCGGGCAATCCAAGTAGTCTTTATCTACACCTCTGTCAATGTTATAGTAAGCAATAACATGATAGGAAAAGGTGTTGCAGTAGTATCGATTATAGGAGTGGTAGTTCTTGCCATCCTTTTAAACACAACGACGCCAGCAAACGCTGGCCCGTTTGGTATATTGGTCATTTTTATCTGTGCATATTTGTCATCACTTGGAGTGGTGACTTATTTTTTATATGCAATTACTCGTTTAATTGCACACCTATCTTCTGTAATGACGGTGAAGAAACCCTTTATGGCTCTTAGCTTTAGGCAATCTTACTACTATTCAACAGTTATTGCGGCCGCGCCGATAATGCTAATTGGCCTTCAATCAGTAGGTTCTATTGGTGTAGCAGAGTTTCTTCTAGTTATTGTTTTTGTATTTATTGGGTGTCTCTACATTACAAAAAGAATTCGTTAAGAATTTGCCATAAGCCTGTTATAGACATGCTATAATTACAGATATGAAACCAGAAGTCTCGACATCCCAGTCTGGCCCTGAACAACTACCTGTTCAAACTAATGAATCCTTTGAACATGTCCCTCAGATGCCCAGCCCTGAGCTAGGAATTGAAACAGGTGCGGAGCGCCAGGAACAGGCCTCGGAATCGAGAGCTGCTATAGCGGACGCAACTGGTGCACCTTTAATCATGCCTCTACCAGTAGTGGTTGATGAACCTGTAGATAATCCTACAACAACCTCTTCTCCTATTGTTGCGGCAGACGAAGATCTTATTGAGAAAGAATGGGTTGATAAGGCAAAGAAAATCATAGCCGAGACGAGAGACGATCCTTATCAGCGAGAGAAAGCTGTCGGAGAGTTACAGACGGACTACTTAAGGAAGCGCTATGGAAGGGAACCTGGTGCCGCTAACTAGTCGCGACAAGGTGGTGAGATAGGCAATGGTAGGTTTTATTATTACAGCGGTAGTCATCATAGTCCTTATAGGGCTTGTGGCTGCATTTGCTTTTACTCAGTATCGTAAAACACTCAGAGAAGCTAAGAATTATGAACGTGGCTTGAAAATGGTGTCTCTCTATATTCATATACCTCCATCAAGTGAAGATGTTGAAAACAATGGACGCGACGAGAGAGATTTGACTGAAGAAGTGTTATCTCAGGCACAGGTTATGTATAACATTATCGCTAGTACGGCCATGAAGGGTTTCAAGAGTAAGATATACGGACAGCGTCACATATCTTTTGAGATCGTTGCACACGAAGGTCTTGTACACTACTACGCAATTGTACCGACAGTACTAATTGATGTTGTACGTCAAGCGCTTGCGGCTGCCTATCCTTCTGCAAGACTCGAAGAAGTCGAAGAGCGTAATATATTTAGTCAGGCAGGAAAGATGACGGGAACGATTGGGGGTGAGTTAACTCTAAAGAAGAGCTATGTATATCCAATCTCAACTTTCCAGGAATCAAAGAGAGACGCCGCTCGAGCATTACTTAATGCTTTATCAGCCGCATCGCGCGATGATGGTATCGCAGTTCAACTATTATTAAGGCCAGCTCCTGAAGGATGGTCTAAGAACTCAATCTATACAGCAAACAAGATTAAGAAAGACAAAGGTATTAAGAAGACTGGTCTTGCGGGTATTAATCCTAAAGATATTATGGAAGCCTTATGGAAGCCGCCTGAAAGTTCTGAGATTAAACCAGAAGACAAGCAACTATCATCACTCGAACAGAATCTTGTTGAGGCAATTGAAGAGAAAACACGCCACCCTGGATATGAAACTCTTATACGTGTTGTTGTTTCCTCGAATAGCGCAACTCGCTCTCAGGCATTACTAAAGAATGTAGTTGCCGCTTTTTCTTTGTTTGACTCAGCAGTTAATAATGGTTTTAAGTTTACGATAGCTAAAGATATCGAAGAACTGGTAACTGCATATATATTCCGTTTCTTCCCTCAAAGTATTACCCAGAACATATTGAATAGCGTTGAGCTTGCAACGATATTCCACTTACCGGATCAGAATAGTATTCCAACCTCACAGGTACAGCGCCAACAGGCAAAGCAAGTTGATGGTCCAACTCAGGTTATGGACGAAGGATTCCTATTAGGCTACAACGAATTTAGAGGCATTAAGAAGCAAATTCGTCTTAGTACAAACGATCGTCGCCGTCACACCTATATGATTGGACAAACCGGAACAGGTAAGTCGGGATTACTTGAAAATCTTGCTTTCCAAGACATGATGGACGGAAAAGGATTCGCCTTTATTGATCCGCACGGTGACTCAGCAGAGAAATTGTTAGGCATGGTACCAAAGGAACGTGTTGAAGACGTTATTTACTTTAGTCCTGGTGATATGGAAAGTCCTATCGGACTTAATCTGTTTGAATTTGAGAATACAGACCAGAGAGACTTTCTTATACAAGAGACAATTGCTATGTTGTATCGTCTCTATGACCCAGGACACACTGGTATTATCGGTCCTCGATATGAACACTGGTTCCGTAATGCTGCCCTTACTATAATGAGTGACCCGAAAGGTTCGACATTCATCGATGTCCCACAAGTATTTAACGACCAATCATTTACTGACGAGAAATTGAAGCACGTTACAGATAGGACGGTGCTCGATTTCTGGAATAAGGAAATGGCACAAACAAGTGATGCAAATAAGTCAGAGGTGCTTGGGTGGTTTGTTAGCAAGTTTGGTGCATTCCTTTCTAATGAAATGATGCGTAACGTGATTGGTCAAACAAAGAGCGGTTTTAACCTTCGAGAAATTATGGATAACAAAAAGATTCTTCTCGTGAATTTATCAAAGGGTCGTACCGGTGAACTGAACTCGCAACTTCTTGGAATGATATTCGTCATGAAGTTTCAAGCCGCAGCTATGGGCCGTGCCGATGTACCAGAAGACGAGCGAGAAGACTTTGCCCTCTATGTAGATGAGTTTCAGAACTTTGCGACAGATAGTTTTGAGTCTATTCTATCTGAAGCACGAAAGTATCGTCTTAATCTCGTACTAGCGAATCAGTTCATGACACAGTTAACAGATAAGATTCGAGAAGCGATTATCGGTAACATCGGAACGGTCATTAGTGGACGTATTGGTATAACCGATGCCGAGATACTACAAAAGAAGTTCGCGCCAACTTTTGACGCAGAAGACCTTACAAAGTTACCTAACTTTCAAACTATTGCTTCGGTTATGATTAACAATGTTCCTTCATCGGCATTTAGTATGTCGCTCGTACCACCTATGGGACAATCAAACCCTCAGCTTCGAGATGCACTTAAAAAACTTTCGGCTGCAAAATATGGTCGACCACGTGCTGTTGTTGAGAAAGAGATATTTGCACGACTCGGTGCAGGTGATGATGCTAAGAAGGCGAAACTAGAAGCCTTGAAACTTGCGCAACAAGAACGTATGAATTCTTTTGCAGGGGCACCCGGACAGCCGCAGCTTCCTAACTCTGGCGCTCCTAAGCCCGCCGCACCGGGATCATCCTTCCTTGATGACTGGTTAGCTAAGCGTCAACAAATTGAAACACAAAAGAAACCAGCAGAGAACACAATACAAGAAGCGCAAGTAGTATCCCCTAAGGCTGCTGAGCAGCCCGCTGAGGTGCCTTCAATACCTAAACCCGTCATTGAGCCACCTAAGGAAAATAAACCTCCTGTAGAGCCAGAGGACGACAAGTTTCATGTTCACAAAGACCCTGCAAATGGTAGCAGTGAAGTACATATAAAACTCCGCTAGATAGCGGAGTTTTTAGTTCTATAGAGTAGAGGATTCGTGGAAGTGTGAGCTACGCTTTTTTACCAGTTATAAGTAATCTAAGGTAATCGTATATGATTCCGACAATCCATCCGATGATAAATGCACCGATTGTTTCGAAACCAGATAGGACATATCCGTAGTGCTTTGACACTACATATACTATTAAGGTAAGTACAAAGGCGAAGACGGCACCAGCTAAGATAGCGTTTGGACGAGCAATAGTACTCCCGACCACTTCACTTGTTTTCTCAACAGCCTTATTATGTATAACTTTACTAAAGGTACGGCTAGCAGGCGTCATTTCTGCTTGAACCTGTTTCATCGTACGTTTGTAACTAACTTCTTTTTGCTTCTTACTAATAGGCCCTCTATGAGTAGGGGCAGTAGGTTCGCCACCTTTCTTCTTCTCAGCACCACCTGCTTCAACACTAACGGCAGATTCAAGGGCTTCAAATCGAGCATTCTCCGCAGATTTTTCCGCATCATGTGGCTTCTCGACACCTTTTTCTTGGTTATTAGCTAACTGTTCGAGACGCTCACCAGCAGCGTTTTGTACTTCAACTGTATTCTCGGATCCTTTTAGTTCTTCTGGACTACTCATATTTATAACCTTACTAAGCTATTTAGCTTAAATTGTTCCTGTGTTAACACTACGTCGTATTAGTCGGACTTCTTTTTTAACCTGACGAGTTCTTGCGTAGAAGAAGGTGACAATTGACAACACGATACCGGCAAAGAGCATGTTTTCTGTTGCGCCTGTATGAGGAAGTGCAGTAGCGACTTGTTCGACAACCTTTGGCCCCGTACAAGCAACAGGGATAGTAACCGTTATCGCTGCGCCTAAAGTATTTTGCATCTTACAGTCATATGATGATGGATCACTCTGACCAACTGGAGTAGCCGGAATGGTACTCATTACCTGTACGCTAAACACTCTCGTTTGAGTAGTTCCCGGATCAACTGTTACTGCCGGCCAGGACAGATAATTTGTCGTGGTATTGAAGTCACCCCCTCCGTTATTGGATAGTGATGAGTATTGTAATACGTCACCCAGGTAGTCACTAATCGTTACTGGTGCTGCTGTTCCGCCAGTATTCTTTGCTGTAATTGTGTAGGTAATGACATCATTTGCATTGGCAGTGACAGTAGTTGCATCTACGTTATTTTGAGTTACGTCAACGGCTGATTTCGATTCAACGATGTTTGCAGGTGGTGTTGGTGTAGGCGGTGGCGTTGGAGGAGTAGGTGGTGCAGGTGGCGTTGGAGGTGATGGGATAACCGTTGTTACGAGGTTTCCGCAGGCTTGCATAATAGCGAACCAACCTACTTTTGTAGAGTGACCAATCCATCCGTAGATACGTGTGCCTGTTCCATTAAGGGTAGTGATCGAACCCGCATAGACCGTTATGATATGAGCCGTACCTGTCGAGTTGGTGACATTAATAGAGGTGTCTCCGGCGTCCGGAACTCGTCCCCAGTCTTGCTCTGCTTTAGTAGTTAAGAACGATCCGTATTGAGAATCTACAATTTCCTGACGTGTGATACCGGCGAAATTATATATATCCTTAAGGTTTCCGATATTTGCGTCATATGGAGCCAGGAAGTTATTTAAGGAACGAGTTGATCCAATTCCAAGACCACCAGCAACCAGGTCTGCTGCAGCTGATGCATTCGCTGACTGCGCGGGTTGGAAGACTGCGAGCGACTGTACGATAAGTGCGAGAACCACAAAAACTAACCCTACTCGACGGGTTGCTTCTTCTCTTTTTAGTCTTTTAGCGTAAAACGCAAGTTGACCCACTAGAGCGGGGCTAAACGAAAGGTTGGATACTATTTTTCTAAACATGTTTGTTTTTTTAAGATACCTCTTGTGCATAACATTAGCATAATAAATATGTTCAATGCAATAGCTTGAGTGAACACTATTTTTTTGGTATAATAGAAGCATTGTATATAGACAGAAAAGTCCGCAGCAAGTGAGGGAGTGATCGTGGTTAAGCAAAAAATTGATAATTCTTATGACGGGTCTCAAATTCAGGTACTCGAAGGCCTAGAACCTGTTCGTAAACGACCGGGTATGTATATCGGTAGCACTGGTTATGACGGTGTGCACCATCTTATTAAAGAAATTGCAGATAACTCAATCGATGAGGCTATTGCAGGGTACGCGACTAAAGTCGTAGTGACGCTTCAGGCCGATGGTGGAGTGAGTGTATACGATGATGGACGAGGTATCCCGGTTGATACCCAGACAAAGACAGGTAAAAGTGCTCTTGAAACAGTACTTACTGTGCTTCACGCCGGTGGTAAGTTTGGAAATGGTGGCTATAAGGTATCATCTGGACTTCACGGAGTCGGTTCAAGCGTTGTAAACGCACTATCTAATAAACTTATTGCAGAAGTTCGTAAGGACAAGAAGTTATATAGACAGGAATATGTTCGAGGTGTTCCTCAGGCAGAGGTTCAAGTTGTCGGAAAGTCTACCGAGAACGGTACAACGATTACCTTTTATCCAGATGAAACTATTTTCAAGGAGACAATCGAGTTCGACTATAAGTGGGTAGTCAACTATCTTAGACACCAAGCATACCTTACTAAAGGTTTGTATGTTGCTGTTTTTGACGAACGTACTAACGAACGACAAGCTTTCTACTTCGAGGGTGGTATTCAGAGTTATGTAAAGAACTTAAACGTTGGTAAAGATGTCGTCTCTGACGATGTCTTCTATGTTGAGCGTCAAGTAGAAGACTCAATGGTTGAAGTTGCTGTTCAATATAATGAGACTTTCACAGAAACAGTAAAACCGTTCGCTAATAACGTGCTTACTCCAGATGGTGGTACGCACCTTATCGGCTTTAAGTCGGCTCTAACTCGTGTTATTAATGACTATGCTCGTAAAAGCGGTCTTCTTAAAGAAAAAGAAGAGAACCTTAGTGGTGATGATATTCGCGAAGGTTTAACAGCTGTTATTCTTGTAAAACTTCCCGATCCACAATTTGAAGGTCAGACAAAGAATAAACTTGGTAACCCAGAAGTCCGTCGATATGTTGAACAAGTAATGAATGAGTACTTTTCGTATTATCTTGATGAGAATCCACTTATTGCAAAGAAGATTGTTGGTAAATCTCTTCTTGCAGCCCGTGCTCGTAAAGCTGCTCGTGCGGCACGCGATAACGTTATTCGTAAGGGCGCGCTTGATGGCATGAGTCTTCCAGGTAAACTTTCAGATTGTTCAAGCAAAGACCCTAAAGAGTCTGAAATCTACATTGTAGAGGGTGATTCAGCTGGTGGATCAGCTAAATCTGGACGCGACAGTCGTACACAAGCCATTTTGCCACTTCGTGGTAAGGTTCTTAACGTTGAACGAGCTCGACTTGATCGCATGCTCGGTAATAATGAGATAGTTAGTCTTATCAAGGCACTTGGCGTAGGTATAAGCGATCAATTTGATATTTCTGGTCTTCGCTATCACCGAATTGTCATCATGACTGATGCGGATGTCGACGGTAGCCACATCGCAACGCTACTTCTTACGTTCTTATTTAGATATATGCGTGAAGTTGTGGATGGAGGATATGTCTATTTAGCAAAGCCACCTCTTTTCCTTCTCCGCCAGGGCACAAAGAAGTTTTATGCGTATAGTGACGACGAACGTGATCAGATTGTCGATACAATGATCGAAGAACGTCGTGTTAAGGGTGTAAATATTGATGAAGAAGCAGATCGAAACAAGCAGGCAGGTGTTACGATGCTTCAACGTTATAAGGGACTTGGTGAAATGGATGCCGAACAACTTTGGGATACAACAATGAACCCAGAAAACCGTGTACTTATTCAAGTTAAGGTAGAGGATGCAGAAAAAGCTGACGCTATCTTTACTAAGTTAATGGGTGATCAAGTAGATCTTCGTAAGAGTTTCATACAAAGTCGTGCGAAGTTCGTTAATCTAGCAGAATTGGATATATAGTCATGGATGATGAAGTAATTACCCCAACAGAAGATGAAATAACACCTTTCGTTCAACAGATACACTCTCGAGTTGTTGAAAACAGAACAGTAGAAGATGTCATGGAAGATAGCTTCCTGCGCTATTCAATGAGCGTCATTATCGATCGTGCTCTTCCGGACGTCCGTGATGGACTAAAGCCTGTACATCGTCGAATCCTGTATTCAATGGGTGAGCAGAATCTTCGACCTGGAAGCAAATTTTCAAAGAGTGCACGTATCGTCGGTGACGTTATGGGTAAGTATCACCCACATGGTGACTCAGCTATCTATGACTCTATGGTTCGTCTCGCTCAAGACTGGGTTATGCGTTATAACCTTGTTGATGGACAGGGTAACTTTGGTTCTATGGATGGAGATCCGGCTGCCGCATCACGTTACACAGAGGCTCGTTTAGGCCGCGCTGGTAATGAACTTCTTGTCGACCTCGATAAAGATACTGTTGATTTCCGAGATAACTACGATGGATCGGAACAAGAGCCTTCCGTACTTCCTGCTAAACTACCAAACCTACTCCTCAACGGACAGATTGGTATCGCCGTTGGTATGGCAACAAGCATCCCACCTCACAACTTAAGTGAGCTTGTGGATGCAACTATCCATCTTATTGATAATCCTGATGCAACCGTTGATGATCTTTTGAAGTTTGTTAAGGGTCCTGATTTCCCAACCGGAGCTATCGTTTATGGTGGCGCACCTATGAAGCAAGCCTACCAAACCGGTCGTGGAAGCGTCACAATTCGTGCCGTTACTAATATCGAAGAGACCAAAAAGGGTCGAAGTCAAATAGTTGTTACGGAAATGCCTTTTGGTGTAAATAAAGCAACACTTATAGAGAAGATTGCAGAATTACACAAAGACAAAAAGATCATTATTAGCGATTTACGTGACGAAAGTGCTCGTGGTAAAGTTCGTGTTGTTATTGAACTTCGAAAAGATTCTTATCCAAAGAAGATCATGAATCAGCTCTTTAAGATGACAGCCCTACAGACAAGCTTCCACTACAATATGCTTGCGCTCATAGATGGTATTCAGCCAAGAATTCTTGGACTACCAGAGATTTTAAGTGAGTTTATTAAGCACCGTCAGGTTGTTGTACGTCGTCGTACCGAATTTGAGCTAAGGGCTGCAAAGGCACGTGCTCACATTTTAGAGGGTTATAAGATTGCACTTGATCATATTGATGAAGTAATTCGTATTATTCGAGCAAGTAAGACAAGCGAAGAAGCTCAAGCTAACTTGATCAAGGAATTTGGCCTTTCTGAAATACAGTCACAAGCGATTCTTGCCATGCAACTACGTCGTCTTACTGGCCTAGAACGAGACAAGATTGAGGCTGAACTTGCCGAACTACTTGCCTTGATTGCTAAACTTGAAACAATTCTATCGAGTGAGACAGAAATACTCAACATCATTAAGCAAGAGCTTCTTGAAATGAAGGAAAAGTATGGTGATCCTCGTCGTTCGAAGATGATTAACAATGAACTCGGTAAGTTTAGTGATGAAGAACTCATTCCTGAAGAGGATTCAGTTATATTATTAACGACCGAAAACTACATTAAGAGAACACTCGTAAGTGAATATCGTCGACAAAATCGTGGAGGTAAGG
>Ga0302185_10000584_pt1 | contig 27963 bp, 21 predicted proteins | sample II_Bog_E1_1_FD_200231 | JGI IMG/M metagenome (GOLD analysis project Ga0302185, IMG submission 200231) | Peat permafrost microbial communities from Stordalen Mire near Abisko, Sweden - II_Bog_E1_2 | ecosystem: Environmental > Terrestrial > Soil > Wetlands > Peat | place: Sweden: Abisko... | reverse complement strand
TAAGAAATCCATTTCACCATTGCCTGAAACTAGCTCCGGAGTTACGGTAAGTGTTCCATGAAATGTAGCAAACTTATTATAACAATTGAAAGGGCTGGTTAAGTCCTTTACCAATAACTGATTCTGTTTGGGTATCCAATGCTCATATACGGTATCTCCGTCCACTTGAGGAAATTCTGGTTTTGTTTCCTGTTCGGTTATATTGAAAGCCTGGGCATGGGAGTTCATTGAATCAGGGTAAAATATAAACTTATCAGATTTAGAAACAGAGGTAACATAATTAAATGTACCGTCACCAATAAGGCCTTTGTTGCTTAATTTAATTTTACTAAACAGCTTCCCTTTTCCTTTATATAAATCCATCCCTCCCGGAGGTATATCATGCACAAACCCGAGTGAAGTGTCAGGTTGCAACTTCAATGATTCCCGCATTTCAGGAATTATATCGCCGGAAGCAAATGAACCGTCAAAATGAAGCCTTGCATTTGAAAAGCTGGACACACTATCAATTGTAAACGGATCGGCTTTAAAATAAAAGTTATCACGTTTATAAACGCCATTCTGAATACTCTTTTTATCGAAATAAACAAAAGTATTGGTATCGCTTAAAAGTATCGGATATTGCCTTAATGACTTCAATCCCGACTTGTTTGTTGTTTTATCTATCATCAATTCCCCGCTTAAGTGATTTATTGTATTTTTCACTTTAACAAGAGGGTATGCACCATTTGAATCTTTGGTAAATGAATTAGCAAAAAGCATCATAGAGTCCACATCTTTCATTTTAATTTTGAAGTTAGCATAATCAAAATCAAATTGCTTTCCAAAAAATACAAACCTGCCTGCTTTTATAACACCTGAAAAAGTCGCCTCTCTATTTCGGTGTAATATCATATGTCTATTTTGAGGGTAACAATATACACTTTGCGAGTCACTCAAATCAACTACTTTTATGCCGTTCAAACTAATATTGTAAGTATTTAAATCCATAACTCCATTGTCTCGAGCAGTAGAGTCGTTAGAAGCATATTTAGCGGGATCTTCCGAATGAAAATCTACCACATCATAATCCGCTTTTCGAGCCGCATTATCAATAAATGTAAATAATTTGTCTTCTATATGCAGCCTATCTGAAATAACGTCATAACTCACCAATCCAATAATAGCCAATCTGAAAATGATGGGACGTACCTCATCCGAAGTAATGCGCATATATGATGCCAGGTCATCAACCGACATATCGCGCGATTTAACAGATTTGGAATAATTGGCAACTTGTACCACGGGGCTTCCACCGTTTGCATCTCCTAATTTTTCAAATAGCTGAGGACGGAAAAAATTCTGCGATTCAAAATCAGCAACCGTTTGCGTATTGCCTTCTATCATCCTGAACTCAATCTTTGGCTGATCAATGAACCAGGATAATTCTTCAAAAAACATATTCACTTTGTGATAGGTATCAAAAAACGGTGCTTGCGATAATCCCTGGTTGGATCGGATCAGTGAAACGTGCTTTTTGTCAATATTATAAGCCAGTTGAATATCGGGATGAAAAATAGAATCTCCGTCCATCGCGAAGGTGATACGCGCATCATCCGCCATAATATTTTCCTTGGTTATACCAAATATAAGCGATGAAGCTGTCAAAAAAGGTTTGTCGTTTCTCTTAAAAATCAATTCAGCAGGCTGTTCTTTAGTTCCTGAACCTACAAATCTCCTTCCACGCATGGAAAAGCCGCCATTATATGTAACCTCTGGGGTGAGATTAGGAATAGTTACTCGTTTATCATACGATATAAACTGGGGGTAAGATTCCTTGCCTTTGGGTTCGCTGATATTACGCTCAATAATTTTACCCTTCAAAGATTTCTCAAAATAATTTTTATTCCAAAAACTAACCGAATCGGCAGCAAAACCGTTTTCTTTAAAAGTAATATTGTAGTTCGCCAATTGCGCGTAAACACTAGTTACATCTAGCCCTGTGCGAGTCCAATCAATTTTACCACCGATTCCTTTCCAAATTCCCTTGAGTATGTAAAACACCCCTTTTGTATTATAAATTACAAGCGTATCATTATTCTCATTTGTACATTTAAGGTTAATGTTATTCAGTAAAATTTCCTGTACGCTGTCAGAATTAAAACTATAGGCATTGTTACTAATACTCCATCGAATAGTTGGTGATTTAAAAAGAACTCCGGAACCAAAAAGATCTTCACAGGTAGAAAGAAAAGTATTAAGATTAGTGTATGGTTTTTTGCTCATTTGCTTTTCAAAACAGCTATCCCACTGATCAAATTTTTTCTGCGGTAATCCTGATTTTACAAAATTCTGCATTACAAATAGAAAGGATTGAAATGTAGGATATACCTGCATTTTCTTAGCCAGCATTTCGTCAGCAATTCTATAAGTAGCTCTTTTATAATAGGTATTATAAGCAGGTGACTTCCATGTAGGTGTAAATTCCTTCAAAAACTCTTTTACACTACTTTTATCGGCAAGCCCTGAATTCAAATATACTTCCAGGTCATCTAAAAACTTAACAGAATCATGCTGAAACTGGGAAATCTTATCTTCTTGCCCATTGCAAATTGCAACAAACGAAAAGAAAAACATAAGGCAGGCTATTTTCTTAAAAAAACTCATTTAGGGAAAGAATGGATAATGGTTATAAAATCTTTTGCAACAAGAGAAGCGCCTCCAATTAACCCCCCATCTATATCAGGGCAGGCAAATAATTCCGATGCATTTTTTGCATTGCAACTTCCACCATATAAAATGGAAATCGCATTGGCTGTTTCTTTGTTGAATTTTTTTTCAATTACAGAACGAATAAAGTGGTGCATCTCTTGCGCTTGTTCACTGGTGGCAGTAAGTCCCGTACCAATTGCCCATACAGGCTCATATGCTAAAATCAACTTGCTAAATTCATTGGCCGGTAAATGAAAAAGACTGTCTTTTATTTGCTCTTCTACTAGATCAAAATGCTTTTTAGCCTGTCTCATTTCTTTCGTTTCCCCCACGCAAAAAATGGGAGTAAGGGATTGATTTAGGGCTATATTTACTTTCCTTTTCAAGTCCTCATAGGTTTCTTTATAATAGCTCCTCCTTTCCGAATGACCGATAATGACAAATGTTGCTTCCAATGATTTTATCATTGCAGCAGATACCTCGCCCGTATATGCTCCTGCCTCTTCAAATGCGCAATTTTGTGCGCCCACAAATAAATTTTTCACCCCATGGGAATGCCTTACAACCTTACGTATATATGGAAATGCAGGAATAATGACCTTTGTTATATCTTCTGCTCTATTATCATCTTTCAGCATAATGGTGATCTCATCAACCAATTCAACTGCTTCCGAATATAGTTTATTCATTTTCCAATTTCCTGCAACAATTTTCTTTCTCATTTTTTTATTGAATTCTAATTCGGGGGTCAAGTAATCCGTAAGAAATATCGACCAATATATTAATAATTATAAAAAGAACAGATGTTATAAGTATAATTCCCATGATAACAGGCATATCGAATGTACCTAACGCATCTACAATATTTTTACCTATACCTTCCCATCCAAAAATATATTCCACAAAAACTGCTCCTGCAATAAGGCTTGCAAACCATCCAGAGATAGCAGTTATTACAGGGTTCAGCATATTTTTCAAGGCATGTTTCGTTACGATGGTTCGCAGTTTTAAGCCCTTAGCAAAAGCAGTACGAATATAATCTTTCGTCATAACCTGCAGCATGGAATTCCTTGTTAGTTGTACAATTATAGCCAGAGGACGAATGCCCAGCGTTACTGCCGGAAGAATCAGGTTCTTTATTTGCACTATTTTATTTCCGTCGGCGTTAATAATATAAAGATTGCCTGTAACATTAAGCCCTGTATATCTGCTTAATAAATGGCCGAAAACCCAGGCAATTATCAATCCGGTAAAAAAAGATGGTCCTGCAAGCCCAAGTACAGAAAGAACTATTGAAACCTTATCATAAATTGAATCTTTATACAATGCCGCAATTATTCCCATAACAATGCCCAATATGGAGGCAATAATTATGGCAGTAAATGCCAAAACTGCAGTATTGGGTAAAGCAGAAGCTATAATATCGCTTACTTTTTTTCTGGATTGATATGACCGTCTCAGATAGGGAAACTTCAGTATAAGCGTACGGTTTGATGTAAACCGAAATAACTTTATTGTGTGGTTGTATTTTTCCGGGTCTAAATAAAGGTGACTGGTGGAAATACTTTCATTGTTTATAGAAATTGGAGAAAGATCATTGACGTATAAAAGAAACCGGCTATAAACAGGCTCATCCAGCCCCATATCCTTGTGAATAATGTCGAGTGATTTTTGGTTTACCCTCTGACCCATCATTAAGCGAGCTGGATCCCCTGGTAACACATTAAACAATAAAAACACTAAAACGAGCACACCAAATAGTACCAAAATCCCATGCATTATCCGTTTGGCAATAAAATTCAGCACACTCAGTGAAGATATTTTGCCGTTACTTCAGAGAATGTTGGTATGGAGTGATAGTGCCACATGGCTATTACAACTCCACCTTTAATCAGTATAAGCCCAGGATTGGAACGTATCATTGTTTTAAGCACCACCTCATCGGTATTGAAGAATTGATAAGGAGGATTAAACTTCTTTTGATAGGCTGAAATATCCTCCTCCTGAGAATTGGTAAGGCATATAAAACCTATATGATTCTTAATACAATCTGAAGCAAGAGAATTAATTTCTTTAACAATGTCCGCATTTTCATTCGCCTCCACCAAATGAGTAGAAACAAGCAGAAAGCTATAGCCGGGAATGCCTAATACACTATCTGTAATATCTTCTCCCGATAAAGAACTGATGTTAAAATCCACAGGATCAATTCCTTTTTTTATGGTTACAGTTCTATAGCTTACGTATTTCCAATTAACACTATCCGGAGCATTTTCAAATTCCTTTTCTTCTCCTGATTTTTTATTTTTATACGTATAATAGTATTTATCAATTCCAGGTACTCCCTTCATTGCCTTCTTAATATCAACACCTACTTTATAGGGGCGAAAATCTATTACAGGCAAATAATTGTAGCAGTAATAGGAAAATGAAGTAGAACCTGCCAAAAGTAGAATTATCAGAATATTTTGCGCTCTGCCTTTTACCAGAGAAGAAATATGTTTGTTTCCTAACACCAAAATCAAAACAAATACCATCAAGACTATATTTTTCCAAAACGATTGCCAAGAGGTCATCGGTATGGCATCACCAAAGCAACCGCATTCAAGAACCTTATTATAGTGGGCGGTATACCATGTTAGGAAAGTAAAAAACACTTCCATTAAAAAAAGAAGCGTAAGTGTTAACTTTTTCCTTGCGCCCAAAAGAATCATAAAGCCAAGCATCATTTCAATAATAGGAATGGTAAAGGCTATGCCAAAACTGAATTTATCCAGCCAAGGCATGTTAAGTGCATCAGAAGCAAAATATTCCTTTAATTTATAAGTAAATCCAAGCGGGTCATCAGCTTTAACGAATCCCGAAAAAATAAAAAGTAACCCTACCAGTATTTGTGAAAACTTAACGACCTTCTTCATGTTCTACTTTTTCAGTTAAACGGATTAACGCAAATATAGCATAATTCATTACGTCGTAATAGTTGGCATCAATGCCCTCAGAAATAAGTGTTTGCCCCTTATGTTCTTCTATTTGTTTAATTCGTACAAGCTTCATAAGGATAATATCGGTAAGCGATGAAATACGCATTTCCCGCCATGCCTCGCCATAATCATGGTTCTTGTCCTGCATTAATTTACGGGCTTCCTCTGCTTGCATATCAAAAAGCTTTTCCACCTCATTTCCGGGTATCTCGGTTCGACTATCATCTTTTAAATGCATTTGTATAAGCGCTATTACTGCATAATTATATATCCCTATAAAATCTCCGGTTATATCATCTCCCACCTTTTGTGTTCCTTTTTCTTCAATACTTCTAATACGCTGGGCTTTGATAAATACCTGGTCGGTAATGGATGAGGTCCTGAGTATTCTCCATGCAGTGCCATAGTCATACATCTTTTTCATAAATATATCCTTTGCAGATTTAACAGCCGCATCGAATTGTCTGAGCGTTTTTGTCATACTTTCGCCTTAAAATAGGTTTCCAAAGATACTTGTAAAAAGTGATAAGGAATAAGGGTTAATGGGCAAGTATTAACAACTTTTAATAACTTTCATTGCAGGTATGAATTTAAGCGGCGTTGAATAAGCATTTAATCATAATTTTGTCGATAATTTATTACTTATCCCTTAATCCTTATTACAAACTCCTTATTTATGGGTAAAAAATCAGAAATAAACATTACTGTTGAATTAAATGAAAACAACCTGCCTGTTAAAATGAAATGGTCTTCTTCTGAAAATAACGAGAGTGGAGATTGCAAGTCTTTCTTCCTTGCTTTATGGGATGAAAGGGAACAATCTTCTTTACATTTGAACCTTTGGACTAAGGACATGAACGTAGATGAAATGAAGCAATTTATGCATCAAATGCTACTAAACCAAAGTGATACCCTTAAAAAAGCCACAGGTGATGAAGCTCTTGCAGCAACCCTATATGACTATAGCCATGAATATGCCCTTAAAGCTGGTATTTTAAAGGAACCAAGTAAGCACTGATATGTTCAAAAAGAAAATAGTCAACGACCCGATATATGGATTTATAACCATTCCCGATGGTATTATATTCCAACTTATAGAGCACCCCTGGTTTCAACGACTAAGAAGAATTGAACAATTAGGTGTAACTCATCTGGTTTATCCGGGGGCTATACATACTCGCTTTCATCATACCTTGGGCGCAATGCACCTGATGCATAAAGCCATTGAAACGCTTCGATCAAAAGGTATTGAGATAACCGAAAAAGAAGAAGAAAGCGTTAAGCTCGCCATCCTGTTGCACGATATTGGACATGGACCATTATCGCACAATTTAGAACACAGCATTGTCCATCATATTCCTCATGAAGACATGTCATCTATCTTTATGGAAAAACTCAATAAGGAGTTTAATGGGGAATTATCCCTTGCAATACGGATTTTCCGCAATAAATACCATAAAAAATTTCTGCATCAACTCGTCTCAAGCCAGTTAGATGTGGATAGGTTAGACTATTTAACACGTGATACCTTTTTCACCGGGGTATCAGAAGGGGTTGTGGGATACGACCGTATCATTAATATGTTGAATGTAGCAGGAGGAAACCTGGTTGTGGAAGCCAAAGGCATCTATTCCGTTGAAAAATTTATTATTGCCCGACGTATTATGTATTGGCAGGTATACCTGCATAAAACAGTACTTTCAGCTATGGAACTGGTGGTAAATATACTTGACCGTGCACGTGAAGTAGTTGCCAACGGTGGCGAGTTATTCTGCACACCTGCATTGGGTCTTTTCATTTACAATAATTTCGATAAAAAGGATTTTGAAAATGACAAAGACCTTGTAAATGCTTTTGCCATGCTCGATGATCACGATGTGATGAGTTGCATAAAAGTATGGATAAGCCACCCCGATTTTGTTTTATCTACCCTTAGCGATTGGCTAATAAACCGGAGGCTCTACTCTACACAACTTCAAAAAGAACCGTTCAACGAAGCAAAAATAAAGCAACTGTCAAAAAAAGCCAAAAGCAAATACGACCTCGATGATGTGGACCTTCACTACTTCGTTTTTTCAGGAGAGGTGGAGAATGCTATCTACAAAAAAGATAAGGTATCGGCAAAAACCAGCGAACATATAAATATCCTGTATCCCGATGGGAAAATAACCGATATTACCAAAGCATCTGATTATCCCGGGGCTGAAGAACTTGACAAGATTACCCGCAAATATTTTTTGTGCTACCCTAAAGGGTTTTAGTTAAGGAGCTTGATTTTTTCGCGAACTTATATTTTTAAGATCTTCTTATCATTTTAATGATAATAGAGCAGGTTATATAATCCATTACCGTCTAATAAAGTATAAATCAATAAAACAATTCACCATGAAAATTTTAAAATCATTAACATTATTAGCAGGACTAGCCTTTATATCTGCCGGTGCCTCAGCTCAAGCATCTCAGGGGAGTAAGGACCCTCAACAAATGGCTCAAAAGATGACTGACAGGGTAAAACAAAATGTTACCGGTATAACCGCAGATCAGGAAAGCCAAATTTTAGCTGCTGAAAAGGACTTTGCAACAGGTGTGCAAGCTGCCCATAATAACAACAGTGGTGACAAAGATGCTATGCACAGCCAAATGGAGACTTTAAAGTCAACCAGAGATGCAAAAATAAAAACCATCCTTACTGCCGACCAATTTACTCAATACCAAACGATGGAAGCATCGCAGAAGGGTGGGCACAAAGGCGGAAACTAAACTAGCCTTCTTTATTAATAAAAGGCCTTGTTTTACAGGGCCTTTTTTATTTTAGTTTGTTTTATATGTGACAATAATCAAACAAGTTCATGACCAATCACATAAATTTGATATCCTGTAAAAGTAACTTTGTAATCAAAATAACATTCTTTAACACAGGATATCTTTGATTACTATCGTCTAATAACTTAAAGCACCCCAAAAATAAACCCCTATGAAAAAAATCATTTATCCGGTTCTCCTTTTAACTATGGCAATTACAGGATTAACCGCACAACAAGTTAGTTCACATGTCCCTTGGACCAAAGAAGATTCGGCAGCAATTAATGCCCTAGCATTATATCCCGATTCAGTTCGTATGGAAATATTTACAGCCTGTGAATATCCAGCCGTTATTGTTAATGTGGCAAGCCTTCAAAAAAACTCAAGCACAGCATTTGCCGACCTTGTAAGCAGCTATGATAAAACCAAGCAGGAAGATATATGGAATATGAGTCGCTATCCGAACCTCATTTCGAGGCTTGTGGATGGAGGCAAAAAATCGAAGGAGGATATTGAAACTATCCTTAATGATTACCCTGCCGACATTCATGATATAGCATTAAAATATGGACGAGATGAGTACGATATCCTTAAAAAGGTGGATGATCTTCAAATTAATACCAACCAACAATTTAGTGACATTATTTCATCTTATCCAGCCGATGTTCAAAAAACATTTACCGACCTTCTCCAACTGCCGGAAGTAATGAGTTTGTTGAATGACCATCTAAGTCTAGCAGTGCGTGTTGGGGATAAATACAAACGTGACCCTCAATGGGTAATGCATAAGAGCGATTCCACAGCAGCAGCAGAGGCTAAAGTAAATGCAGAACAATTAGCAGATTGGAAACAAACTATACAACAGGATTCCAATGCAAGAAATGATATGAAGGGTGCCGCCAATGAATATGCTACAGATAATGGCTATAACCAAAATGATGTTGACGCGCCTATCGATTCTAATCAAGTAAATAATACTGCTGTCTACCCCTACTCCTACTGGTTTGGGTATCCAACATGGTACCCTTATGCTTACTGGTATCCTTATCCTTACTGGTATGACTGGGGCTTTTACTATGGTCCGTATGGCAATATGGTAGTATTTGGGGTCCCTTCCTTTTATTTTACTAATTGGTATTTTTGGTATCCTCATCATTGGAACCGATACCCTTGGTTAGGTTCTGCTTATATTCATCATTATTATGGACCACATCGTTTAAATACTATGAGCAGACAGGTAGTTCACAATTGGGTGCATGCGAACAGGAGTTATTTACCTGCCGATTTTACAAGGGGTAATTCGAATGCTACCAGAGCTGAGGCATTTAGACAATATGGTGAATTGAATCAGAAAGTTGCTAATAAGGACGGAACTATTAATACTCAAGCCCGCGATGCAGCGTTTACTAAAAATCCGTCTAAATATACTGCATTGAACAGTCACCCTGCACAAGCTAAAATTCCGGATGAAAAGCAAGCTGCAGATGTAAGGCAGCCATTTACCAGGCAGCCGGCCATTGTACCTCAAAGGCAACAATCGCAAAGGGTACAAACACAAAGGACTCAGCCAAGCACTCAATCGAGGTATAACTATAACAATATACAAAGGGCGCAATCATACCACAGTAATAGCTGGCAGCAAGCACAACCCACCTATCATTCTGCACCCCAACAATCAGCTCCAAGAAGTAGCGGCGGCTTTGGAGGTGGTGGCGGAGGTCACAGTAGTGGTGGTGGCGGTGGCGGAAGAAGATAATTCTTCATTTAGCTATAAGAAAAGAACTATAAGCTAGGTGGTTTTACACCCGTAGTTTATAGTTCTTATCCTAAATCCCAGCCAAAAGCAAATTCCAGGCCTCTTCTATATGGTTATGTTCTAATAGTTTTTTGACCTCGGCATGCAATTCCTCTTCGGTTGTAAACTTTTTAGTGATTGATGCCTTATATTCTTTTACCAATTCATCAGTGGGTACATGGGTAATATTCCCCAATTTACCTAGGTCATTGCCGCTTAATATCTTACTATTTCTAATGCTTTCAGGCAGAGCATCTACCCCGATACCTAAATTTGCCATTGGTTGTGCTTGTTCAAACAAAGCATCTCCAGATGCCCTGCAATACCAGTTTCCTCCCATACGGCCTACCAGATCAATTTTGGTTTGATCTATTCTGCCATCCACATTCAATACTTCTTCATTAATATGCATCAGTATTACTTCGCAAATTATCAGGTTGCCTGCGCCTCCACCGGTGCCTGTCTGTTTTACTTCCAATACTTTGCATTCCATTTGTACAGGTGATTCTTTCACCCTAAATGGTCGCACTTTATCCGATGGAATTGGTGTGAACCCTGATTTAACAAACTCATTAACTCCTTTAGGGTATTCGGCACTGGCAAGGGATGTCTGCTGAACCATATTATATGTCACCACATTTATAACGACTTCGGGTACTTCCAAAACATTGTGTACTGTATCTTTATTATTGCCTGTTCTTCCGGAGCGAGCCGGAGAAAACACTGCTATAGGTGGGTTAGAACCGAAAATATTGAAGAAGCTGAAAGGAGCCAAATTGGGGTTTCCTTTAGCATCTATGGTGCTTGCAAAACATATGGGTCTGGGGCCGACTGAAGATACAAGGTGGGAGTGTAATATATTCTGGGGGGTATCCGTTGGGGAAATGGTAATCATAATTTAGTTAAGGTGATATGTTGCAAATATATTCAGAAACTACTTAAACTTTAGAAAGTTGAAAAAGAGAAAATATAAGCATTAAAAGTGCAAAAAAATAACAGGGAATTATCAGGGGGAATAACAGAGAAAGAACAGGAATAACAGGGAAATTTATATTTCCTTAATTTATTGATAAATAATGAGTTGTCATTTTTTCTCCCTGTTATAACAGGGAATAACAGGAAGATACGGCATAGAATGTTCCCAAAAATCACTTGCCAAACTGTCATTTTCTGATTCATAAAAACAAAGATAGTATATGGAATGGGCTTTTATTTAAAAGTCAATGACTCCACGAGTTCAAACGGGGCGTATTTCCTAAATTAACCTTATTTATGCGGTATCCGGCAGCAGCAAATCTATTCTTCGATCTTCATTCTTCATTATTCATTCAATTTCCCGTACATTTGCGATTCAACCCTAACGTTTATTATGCAAGCAGAAGTACCTCCATATCAACCCAAGAATAAAATACGAATAGTAACTGCCGCTTCTTTGTTTGACGGGCACGATGCTGCCATTAATATTATGAGGCGCATTATGCAGTCCAGCGGAGCTGAGGTAATACACCTGGGGCATGATCGCAGCGCACAAGAGGTCGTTAATTGCGCCATACAGGAAGATGCTAATGCCATCGCCATGACATCTTATCAGGGTGGGCATAATGAATACCTTAAATATATGTTTGACCTGCTTAAAGAACAAGGTTGCGGACATATTAAAATATTTGCCGGTGGCGGTGGGGTAATACTTCCTTCCGAAATAGCTGACTTGCATAAATACGGCATTGCACGTATATATTCCCCTGACGATGGGCGTAAAATGGGCCTCCAGGGCATGATTAATGATATTCTGGAAAAATGCGATACCGTTCCTCCTTCTTCCCATGTTGATGAATACATTAAAAACTTAAAAAAGAAGGAGGCTAAATCTATTGCCAATCTTATTTCTATAGTTGAGAATTATCCTGATAAAGCGACAGAAGTACATAAAAAGATACAAAAGCTCTCGGAGGGTAAAAATGTACCTGTACTGGGTATTACAGGCGTTGGCGGTGCCGGTAAATCCTCACTCATTGATGAAATAATAAGAAGATATTTAATTGACTTTTCATTAAAAGGAGATACCTCTAAAGGTAAATCCATCGCTATACTTTGTGTAGACCCCTCTAAACGTAAAACTGGAGGAGCCCTGTTGGGAGACCGTATTCGCATGAATGCTATTGCAAATCCCCGCGTTTATTTACGTTCTTTGGCAACCAGACAAAGCCATTTGGCCCTTTCTCAAAGCATCTCCAAAGCAGTTGAAATATTAAAAGCGGCAGAATTTGATTTGATATTATTAGAAACATCCGGCATTGGACAATCGGATACTGAAGTGGTAGATTATTCTGATGTATCATTATATGTAATGACACCTGAATATGGTGCTGCCAGCCAATTGGAAAAGATTGACATGTTGGATTACGCCGATGTAATTGCAATTAATAAATTTGATAAACGTGGCGCTGCAGATGCATTAAGGGATGTAAAGAAACAGTACAAACGCAATACCAAAGCCTTTACAGCTAAAGATGAAGATTTACCTGTGTTTGGTACCATAGCCTCCCAATTCAACGACCCTGGAATGAACAGGCTTTACAAAACGGTGATGGATACAATTGTTGCAAAAACCAAAGCAGATCTTCACACTACCTATAAACATTCGGAAGAACAATCTCAAAAAGTATTTATTATTCCACCGGACAGGGTGCGTTATCTTTCTGAAACAACGGAAACCATTCGCACTTACGATAAATGGAGTGATGACCAAAGTGAAATTGCTGAAAAGCTTTATGCATTGCATAAAGTAGAACAAATGCTGGATGGAAAAGTTGATGCAGATGTAAAAAAGACAACCCAAAAAAGAGCGAAAGAATTAGAAGAAAAACTCACTACTGAAAACAGGAAACTTTTAAAGGGCTGGGAAGCTGAAATGCAACGGTACATTGATGAGTACTATGTTTATAATGTACGTGGCAAGGATATTAAGGTAAAAACACATACTGAATCACTATCACATACCCAAGTCCCGAAGATTGCAGTGCCAAAATATAAAGCCTGGGGCGAGATATTGCATTGGTGCTTGCAGGAAAACTTCCCGGGACATTTCCCATATACTGCCGGGGTTTATCCCTTTAAACGCTCAGAGGAAGACCCCACGCGTATGTTTGCCGGTGAAGGAGGACCTGAAAGAACTAACAAGCGTTTTCACTATGTGAGTGCCGGAATGCCTGCCAAAAGGCTTTCTACGGCATTTGATTCAGTGACTTTGTATGGCCGCGATCCGGAATACCGTCCCGATATTTATGGAAAGATTGGCAATGCCGGTGTTTCTATTTGCTGCCTGGATGATGCTAAAAAACTCTATTCAGGTTTTAATCTTTGCGACCCCAAGACCTCTGTTTCTATGACCATCAACGGGCCTGCTTCCATATTGGCGGCTTTCTTTATGAATGCGGCCATTGATCAGCAATGCGAACTTTATATAAAAGCAAACGGGCTGGAAACGGAAGTAGAGAAAAAGATAAAAGATCATTTTAAAAAGAATGGTCTACAGCGACCATCATATGACGGTGCATTACCCAAAGGCAATGATGGCCTCGGACTTATGTTGCTTGGTATTACCGGAGATCAGGTTCTTCCAAAAGATGTATATGAAAAAATAAAAGTACAGGCTCTTTCTCAAGTGAGAGGAACAGTACAAGCAGATATTCTGAAGGAAGATCAGGCCCAAAACACGTGCATATTTTCTACAGAATTCTCGCTGCGATTAATGGGCGATGTGCAACAATATTTTATAAATAATAAAGTCCGCAACTTTTATTCGGTTTCTATTTCGGGCTATCACATCGCTGAAGCCGGTGCTAATCCTATTACACAGGTAGCTCTTACACTTGCTAACGGATTCACCTATGTAGAATACTATCTTTCCCGCGGAATGAAAATTGATGATTTTGCTCCTAATTTGTCTTTCTTCTTCTCGAATGGCATTGACCCCGAATATGCAGTCATTGGTAGGGTAGCCAGAAGAATATGGGCTAAATCGATGAAGCTGAAATACGGTGGTGATGAGCGTTCTCAAATGTTAAAATATCATATTCAGACTTCCGGTCGTTCTTTACATGCGCAGGAAATAGACTTTAACGATATACGCACCACTTTACAGGCTTTGTATGCTATATATGACAATTGTAATTCCCTTCACACGAATGCTTACGACGAAGCTATTACTACACCTACTGAGGAAAGTGTTAGACGTGCTATTGCCATTCAGTTAATTATTAACAGGGAATTGGGACTAGCCAAGAATGAAAATCCTTTACAAGGCTCTTTTATAATTGAAGAATTAACTGACCTTGTAGAAAAAGCTATCATGGCGGAGTTCGACAGGATTACCGAAAGAGGTGGGGTTCTCGGTGCCATGGAAACCATGTACCAGCGTGGCAAAATTCAGGAAGAAAGTCTCTATTATGAAACCATGAAGCACACAGGCGAATATCCTATTGTAGGTGTGAATACATTCCTTTCTTCCAAAGGCTCGCCAAGTATCATTCCAAAAGAAGTGATTCGTTCTACTAAAGAAGAAAAGGAATTCCAGATACGTATGTTGGATAGCCTGCACAAAGCCAATGCTGAAAAGGCTCCCAAGCTTTTAAAAGATTTGCAACAAGCAGCAATTCATAATGAAAACCTTTTTGAAAAACTGATGGAAGTAGTTCATTATTGTTCTTTAGGGCAAATTACCAATTCGTTGTTTGAGGTAGGCGGACAGTATAGGAGGAATATGTAGTTAGTGTGAAAATATTTACTATCTTAGTAATATGATTTATTTCAATAGAAAATATTTCAAAATAATATCTCAATTTATTGTGATAACCTTTTTTGCTGCCTGTAAAAAAGAGACAACAACTCCCAATAATTCAAATTCAAACCCAATTCAATATCAGGCAGGCCCCGGATTTAATTATCAGGTTAACGCATTAATTGTATTTAATGGAAATCTGGTCGCAGCACATTTAGATAGTGCCTCCCAATGGAACGGCACTAATTGGTCTTCAATAGGCTCCCCATTAAATGGAACTATTAATGCTTTAATAATCTATAATGGAAATTTAGTTGCTGCAGGGGGCACAGATTATTCGAATAATGGGTTTGTTGAAATGTGGAACGGTTCATCGTGGCAACCTATTGGCAATGGTTTTAATGCATCAGTAAATGCTTTGACTGTATATAATGGAAATTTAATTGCGGGAGGTCAATTTGACACTACTCAACATGGAGTGGCTAATAAAGTCGCAGAATGGAACGGAACAAAATGGCTACCCATTGCTGATTCCGGTATGCAGGTTTGGTCTAGTGGCATAAATGCATTGACTGTCTATTATGGAAATTTAGTTATGGCTGGCTCTTTCAGTTATTCTGGTAAATATACTGCATATAACATAGCATTATTTAATGGTTCAACATGGTTGAGTTTGGGTGCAGGTTTAAACGCTACCATCTTCTCCTTATTAAATTATAATGGAAATTTAATAGCCGGTGGTACATTTAGAGAGGTTATAGGTATTGATACAGCTAAGAATATTGCACAATGGAATGGGTCTGCATGGACAACAGTTGGAACCTCAGAAATTGGTACACCTGCATTTAATAATCAAGGTACTGTAGTTTTATCACTAACTGATTATAATAACAACCTTATTGCAGGTGGAAGTTTTTTTAGTATAGGAAGTTCAAGCGCATCCGGATTAGTAGAATATAATGGAAGTTCTTGGACATCACCTTTTGGGTCAATTGTAGATTATTATCTTGCTGAAACTAATCCAGGGCAGCCTTATTTAGCTCCTGGGCCAGATGCGATTTATTCATCCGTAATTTACAATGGAAATCTCATTATTGGTGGTAATTTTAACAATACAGGTGGTATTCATGCAAGCTGTATTGCCCAATGGAATGGCTCGACTTGGTCTGCATTGTAAATTCTGAATGGGATCTAATTCAAATTACTTATTTGAATCGTTGGAGGCTTCTTCCGGAGGATAGCCGTGAAAATAAGGGTAAGAATTATTCCAAATTCAAGCGGATCAGTAAAAGCATACGCCCCATTAATAAAGGGATTGGCCAGCACTTTTTGAGATTCATTAAATTGAGTTTCAGCATCGGTAATATCCTTTGCCTGGGCACCATGTATCTTCAGTTGTGCTATAAAATCCTGGAAATATTTGTTCGGAAAATCGGGAGCAACCCAATAATAGAGTATTATCCAGGATATGGCATAAAAAACGCATGAAACAACTACAATAAGTATCCCAATATTAAAGCCTTTCCAGAAGGTAAGATAGCCATCACCAATGGTATTTTTATAGGAACGAATACCAAAATATACAGGTATAAAGGCTGCCATTTTACCAATAAAAAGCATCATACCAACTGTATTAAAACCCACAATAGGTGCCAATGGTATAGATATAAACAGCAAAAAAGCCAATAACGCGCCTGAAATAGTGCCAAACCTCAAAACTGTATTCTTCATGATGTGTCTTTGTACGAATTTTCAGAAAACGCCGCAAATGTAGAAACTTAATTTTATAAGGTCGCTATATAAACCATTAGTCCCTGTCATCTAAATTCACCTTTATCTATATTATATGAATCTGTATATTTGCACACTTTTAAAAATACACATTCTAAATTTATAGTTGATTATGAACGTAATTGTATACTTAGTCCCTGTTTTTGGTATAATAGCATTGCTCTATACAGCCGTTACTTCCGCATGGGTTAGCAAGCAAGATGCTGGAGATGATAATATGAAAGAATTAGCCGGATTTATCGCCAAAGGCGCTATGGCTTTCCTTAAAGCCGAATGGAGGATACTGGGTGTTTTTGTAGCTTTAGCCGCCATGGTGTTAGTATGGGCCGGCACAACAGTACCCGATTCAAGCCCTATTATTGCTCTAGCCTTTATTATTGGCGCTATATGCTCAGCAACTGCAGGATATATAGGAATGCGCATTGCCACCAAGGCGAACGTTCGTACCACACAAGCTGCCAGAACAAGTTTAGCTAAAGCGCTAAAAGTATCCTTTACGGGAGGTTCCGTAATGGGATTGGGAGTTGCCGGATTGGCAATCCTTGGTCTGGGAAGTTTATTCATCGTTTTTTATAAAATATTTGTTCCTGATGGAGCTCTGATTACCGGTATAGATATGAAAAGGACCATTGAAGTATTAGCCGGGTTCTCTCTTGGTGCTGAATCAATTGCCTTATTCGCCCGTGTAGGTGGCGGAATTTATACCAAAGCTGCTGACGTTGGCGCTGATTTAGTTGGTAAGGTAGAAGCAGGCATTCCGGAGGATGATGTACGTAATCCTGCAACTATAGCCGATAACGTGGGTGACAATGTAGGTGATGTTGCCGGTATGGGTGCCGACTTATTTGGTTCGTATGTAGCAACCATCCTGGCTACTATGGTATTGGGTCAGGAGATAGATGCAAGTAAAGATAATTTTGGTGGCCTCTCCCCTATAATACTTCCAATGTTTATAGCAGGCATTGGCTTGTTATTTTCTATTGTAGGTACCTGGTTTGTAAAAATTAAAAAAGAAACCGATAGTGTTCAAAATGCTTTAAATTTAGGTAACTGGTCGTCTATTGGGTTAACAGCCATCGCTACCTTTTTCCTGGTAAAATATTTATTACCCGAAACCATGACCAGCAGAAGTGTAACATTTACTTCATTGGATGTTTACTATGCTATTATTACTGGTTTGGTGGTAGGCACTTTAATGAGCATGATAACCGAATATTATACTGCAATGGGTAAACGCCCTGTACTCTCAATAATAAAGCGTTCCGGCACAGGACATGCTACAAACATTCTTGGTGGCTTATCTGTTGGTATGGAATCTACCGTTCTTCCAATATTGGTATTAGCCTGTGGAATTATCACCTCATACTACTTTGCCGGTCTTTATGGTGTATCTATTGCAGCTGCAGGTATGATGGCTACTACAGCTATGCAATTATCTATTGATGCTTTCGGACCCATTTCCGATAATGCAGGTGGTATTGCTGAAATGAGTCGCCTTCCTGAAGAAGTTCGCCACCGTACTGATAATCTGGATGCAGTTGGTAATACTACCGCTGCCACCGGAAAAGGATTTGCCATTGCATCTGCTGCATTAACCTCACTCGCGTTATTTGCAGCGTTTGTTGGTATTGCCGGCATTTCAAGTATCGACATTTATAAGGCACAAGTATTGGCAGGTTTATTTATTGGTGGTATGATACCATTTATCTTCTCTTCCCTTTGTATTGCTGCTGTAGGTCGAGCCGCTATGGATATGGTAAATGAAGTTCGCAGGCAATTCCGTGAAATTCCGGGTATAATGGAATACAAAGCAAAACCGGAATACGAAAAGTGCGTAGCTATCTCAACCAAAGCCTCCATACGTGAAATGATTGCCCCGGGAGCTATTGCATTGATTGTTCCAATAATTGTAGGCTTTCTTTTTGGCCCTGAAGTATTGGGCGGATTGTTGGCAGGTGTTACTGTTAGCGGTGTATTAATGGGTATCTTTCAATCCAATGCAGGTGGCGCATGGGATAATGCCAAGAAATCCTTTGAAAAAGGAGTTTCCATAAATGGTGAAATGTTCTATAAAAAATCAGAACCGCATAAAGCATCTGTAACCGGTGATACAGTTGGTGATCCATTCAAAGACACTTCCGGCCCATCGATGAATATATTAATCAAATTGATGAGTATTGTATCGCTTATAATTGCGCCGCATATCAATATTCAGAATTATACTCCTTTAATTAGGATTGGAGACCAAAAAACAATTACTGTTGCTCCCGTAGCAAAAGCTACCCCAGCCAATACGGCAGCTTATTCTAAAATATAATCCGGGCGCATGCAAAATAAAGGCAGCTCTGGCTTATGGAGAAGAGTACGCCTCTATAGCTTTGGTTTTCTTATAGGCCTTTTGGGTGTTTATTTAATGTTTGGGGGACGTGGATGCAATTCTTTAACACCAGGCATGCTTAAATTAAATGACCTTGCCCAACATACCAAAATACAGTATTCCGATACTGCGTTATGCCAAATGAAATGCCAGCAAATTGATAGTGCTGAAGTAAAGGAATCATTTACTTATGGAAAAGTAGACACAAAAAAAAGCAGGGATTTTCATGTGCCGCATCCACTTTATAATTTCACCGGACAAACACGAACAGGAAGAAGTTTGAATGTAATTTGCGTGGAGATGGACAGCGTTACCCGTGTTACTTATGTGCACGATATAGCTAAGAAGGATACCTGTAAATGCCCTTAAAATACCTCGCCTACGTTAAAAGCAAACCCTCTGGAACCTTCATCGCCCCAACCATAATCAATACAAAGGTTAGTGTTGGAATACTTATTCAGTTTAATACGCAAGCCTATTCCTTTACCTATATGAATAGCTTCAAATTTATTAGATGGATAATTAGGTACTGATTCACCATTGCAAAACACAACACCTCCAAGTAAGCCATTACGGAGAATATCAAATCTATCTTCCCCTTCCAGATATACTATGTCACTTCCCCTGAATCTTCCTTGTATAAAGCCTCTGCCCGTATTCGAATATTCATCCCATCCGGTGCTTGGAAGGTCAAAATAAGGCACATCACCTCCGTAAGTATATTCATTCCAACTCCAAAATGCCAATTCATTGCTTGGATATTTTGAAAGGGTAATATATTTCCTGAATTCTACAGCTACTTCCTGCCAGTTACTTGTGCTTCCTAAAGCTGTCAAATTATCCCGATAGGTTAAATCGGCATAAAATGCATCTTTGGGATTGTTGATATTTTCCCTACTATCGTATTTTAAACGTGCTACCCAACCTGAAGAAATAGTTTGTTTGGCCCCATATGTATATCGTATATACTGTCGGTCATCGTTACTCAAATTCTCAATATTATAATGGTCGTCGAAATTATACCCTCCCCCTACATATAAATTGTGGGCAATCGTATAAAGGGCTTCTTGCGAAATTTTAATATAGGAAAAGTCAACCGAATCAGACTGTGATAATAATCTTTTCCCGCCCAACCCATAGGTTAATGACGGATATTGATAAAAACGATAATCCCCTAATAGGTTAATCTTATTATTTGCCAGCCATATACTGCTAATAAGGGGAGCTATAAATTGTTGCTTAAGAGAATACAAAGGATTAAAGCTAATTACTGAAAGATTGGTGGTTTTAGGGTCATCTGTATAAAATGAAAAATTCGTGGCCAAAATAAAAGTTACCCCGTTGGAAAGTGAATATCCTACGGCCGGAAAAATGGAAACAAGTATTTTACCGGGTTTAAGGCTTTCACTATCTACAGGCTCTTTAGCACGCACCTTTATTACTTTCGTAATTTCGTCCATTACATCTTCCTGCTTATAGCGGGCACTGTCAAGCATTTTAACTTTCGAAACAGTATCTCTCATATATGATTTGGCTGACTGGCCTGTAATAGAGGCAGCAGTAACTAAATTCACTATGATTATTAGAATATAGGTTCTTACTCTAAAACTCTTATCACGTTTTCCTTTCCTCCTCAAAAATATCAAATAAAATTGGTAATGTTTGTGACTCACTAGCATTCATTGGACGATATTCAAAAATCAAACTTGCTTGCCAGCTACATGTAGATAGACAACAAAAAAGAGACAAGGTTTATACAGGAGTAAAAATTAACAGAGAGATACTCTCACTGTTTTAAAACACAAACACCCAAATTCAGAATTTAAATGAAATTTGAAATATAAAAGCACAGGATTCTTTCCCTATTGGATTAGAATAAAAGCCATTAAATAGGTTTAACTCAACCATTATAATTGGCAATAGCGTATTATCGATTTCTATTGCTTTTACTATCATATTGTTTTACTGTTCCGGTAATACCATAGTGATAGGTAGTCTCAGCTTTTAATTCTCCCGTTTCATAATATTCTTTTTCCACCCCGTCTTTCTTTCCAAACTTATACGGTATTTCCCAGTGGGGATTACCACTTGGATAATAAACTTTTTCAATTCCATTTTCAATATCATCGGTGTAAGAATTTTCCAATTCTACTTTCCCGTTTTTATAATAGTTCCTTTCAAGCCCATTCTTTTTGTTTTTCACATACAGAGTTTCACTCATTAAGCCACCATCTTCATAATAAGCTCTGACTAATCCATTTATAATATAATTGGAATATGGAGTTTCCTGTTCAATGTTTCCATTTTCATAGTATTCTTTTGATGTATCATTTTTGCTACCATTGATATAAAAGCTTTCTATGTGTATTTTACCATTTTCATAATATTCTTTTGAAATACCATTTTCACTACCATTGGAATATAGTATTTCATCCTTCAAATTTCCGTTATGGTAATATTCCTTTAAAACACCATTTATTATATCATTCCTGTATGGAATTTCTCCATTTAATGCACCATTTTGATCATAGGCTTTTTCAATTCCACTTCTTTTACCATCTATATAGGGTGTTTCGCTTTGCAATACGCCTTCCTCATTATATCTTTTTTCAATACCATTTTTTTCACCCTTCAAAAATGGAGATTCAATTCGTAATGTTCCGCTTTCATAATATAATTTCAATGTCCCATTTATTGTGTCATTTACATAGGACGTTTCACTTAACAGTGTATCGCTCTCATTATAGATTTTCACAACTCCATTTAATTTACCATTGGTATATGGAGATTCAAGCCTTATAGTTCCCGTCGTTTCATAATATTCTCTTTCTGATCCATTCTTTATGCCATGAGTATATAGTGTTTCGCGGCGTGGCATACCATTCTTATTATACTCCCACACTATCCCTTCGGGTTTACCTGATTTATAGTCAGTGATACGATAAAACAAAGCTGCATTAGTATCTTTAGTACTATTCCCTTCGCTATTAATATATTCAAGCCACCGTCCTTCCTTTACCCCGGCAATCATTTCATTTTTAGCCTCAGCCGGGGGTGGACATTGTTGTGCTATTGACGTAAAAACAATCAGGCAAAAGCTAATAGGTAAAAGCCAATTACTTTGTTTCATTCCCATTTTCATCGTAGTTATTTACATCACCACTTATTATATCATCTTTATATGGAGTTTCCTTTTTTAATTTACCATTCTCATAATAGTCCTTCTCTACCCCATTTCTTTTGTTACCCGAGCAGGGTATTTCTGACCTTACTATGCCGCTTTCGTAATAGACTTTCACTATCCCTTCTTTTAAATCATTCGTATAATAAGTCTCACTTTCTAATTTACCGTCCTTATAATATAACTTTCCCAATCCATTCTTCTTTCCGTCCATATAAGGGATTTCAGATTCTTTTGAACTATTTTCATAATATACAATAGCTATACCGTTTACCAAACTATCCTTATAAGGTATTATTTTCAGCAATTTCCCATTTTCAAAATACAATTTGCCAATACCATTTTTCTTTCCATCCACATATGGCATTACAGCAGCTAATTTATCATTTTTATAATAATACCGTTGTATTCCAATGGGCTTACCTTTCTTGTAAATAGTAAGCCGGTAATATTCAGCACTACTATTATTTGTTAAATTTCCTTTTATATCTATATTTTCAATCCACTTACCTGTCTTTATATTATGCTTTACTAAGTTTTTTGCTTCCGCTTTGTTTGTAAAACCGCTATCGGCTAAGGATTTTTGTCCGAAGGCTATACTCGCGAGCGATATTGAGATCAATAAAATCAAGTAACTCCTCATGCTTATCTATAACAAAATTTATTATGCTTTTAGTATAAGGTACTATTATCGCCAATACATCTTTAAATGTCCCCTGCAATTTTCATCTAGTAATTCTCTGGTTTTACCACCTGCTCCATAATAGTATGCCATATTAAAATCCTCACAAGCATTATCTTTAATTCCGGCTTTTAAATATGCGTAGCCTCTGCCTAAATATGCCTGTCCGCAATTAGCCTGCATATTAATAGCATTGGAAAAGTCTTCAATAGCCGGCTTATATTCTCCCAGAGAATCAAGCGCTGTTCCACGCAAATAATAAACCCAATAATAACTACTATCTGAATGTAGTGATACGCTAAAATCGTTCATGGCTCCTTCATAATCCTTCATTTTAAGCAAGTCGCACCCTCTGAAATAATAGGCGTCTGTATATGCTGAATCCAGTTGAATAACAGTACTATAATCGTTTATCGCTTTTATGGTATCATTAATAGCATCGTAGACTTGTGCTCTACTGAACCAGGCATCAGCATCATCCGGTGCCAAAGCTATGGCCCTGCTAAAATCATTAATAGCACCCTTGTAATCATCAAATACCATTTTAAGATGCCCACGATTATAAAGTGGATCGGGATAAGTAGTATCAGCCTTTGAGGCGGCTGTAAAGTCAAGCATGGCATTTTGGCCATCGCCTACCATATATTCGGAATTTCCACGGTTATTATAAGCCACAGCATAATTGGAATCAAGCCTGATAGCTTTAGTATATTCTTTTATAGAATGATAATAGTCTTCCGTACCGTACCACAAAACACCTAATTTAAAATGCAGCCTGGGATCGGAAGGAAACCATTTAATTAGTTTTTTAAAATCTTTACGGGCTCCGGAATAATCCTTTATCTGTTCTTTTGAAAGCCCTCGGTATGTGTAGGCAGATGTATCATGCTTATGTGCTTTTATTAGCGTATTACAAGCATCTATAGCTTTCAGAAAATCACCTTGATCATATAGCGAAATTGCGTTGGAATTATCTTGTGCAAAACCCGAATGGGCCAGGAAACATAAAAAATACGATATAAGTTGAATAAACCCGTTAACATATATCCCTTTCCTCATAGCTTATAGCGGCAACTTAACTGAATTTGTTCTTGTATTTTTTAGCTTGTTGCACATGAGCAAGATGATGGTTACAATGCCATGAATAAATAAAGATGAGCTGATTTAGGGTAACCTTTGTTTTATTTCCGGGATGAAAAAATGTTCTCTTTAGCTCATCATCGTTAAGCTCCGATAACAACATTACCCATCGCTTATGCAACCCTTCCAATAGTTGTATTGACCATTCAACAGGAGCACCCCCTGCATCATCGGTATTGGCCCACGCACTTTCATCGTATGGTTTTACAATGGGATTTTCTTCCGTAACGGCCAGTTTAGTTCGCACATATGCATTAATATGACTGTCGGCACAATGATGAATCAATTGCCTAATAGTCCAACCACCCAAACGGTGACGGTATTCCAGCATATCACCTTTTAATTTATCTACCTCTTTTTTAAGTTTAGCGGGAAAGTCTGCAATTACTTTTATTCTTGCTTGCACCTCTTTTTCCGAGATTTTTTTTGGCATTTTAAACTCCCCTGTAGGATATTTCAATGCTTTAATAGTTGCTTTCTTCATACGTTGGGAATAAGATGCAAATCTAAAACTAATTTCCAACATCTCCATAAACCTCTGCTTTTATGCTCGCTTCCCCGTTGTTCTATGTTGGTAAAGAGATAAAAGCAAAACAAGAAATGAGAACGCTAATAAAGCACTAAGATATTCACGCTCTTTTTATTATCTTTATACATGTAAATAAAATTCAGACATTTGTAATCTTATTTTCCATATTACCAAATGAAAAAATCGTTTAGCATTTCGCTTCTTTTATTATGTATTTGCAGCCTTTTATATAGCCAGGAAATGGCATATACAAGCCAGAATAAAAAAGCCATAAAATATTACGAGGACGCAACGAAATATTATGATGCAGGGCAAAATGAAAATGCCGTTGACCAACTAAAAAAAGCCCTTAAGGAAGATAGCCTGTTTTTGGAAGCCCATGGTATGCTTGGATATATTTATCACGATTTGGGCAATGATAGCCTTGCCATAGTCCATCTTTCCACAGTAATCAGGATTAATCCCGCATTTTTCCCAAATTTCTATTTTACCGTTGGAAGGCTTCAACTGGGACGGGGGGAATATGCGGAGGCAGAATATAATCTGGAACACTTCATGAATGTACCCGGAGGCGATAATGGCTTGCGCACAAGTGCCGAAGTTCTGCTGAAAGATTGCAAATTTTCGGTGGAAGCTATAAAGCACCCTGTTCCATTTAACCCTATGAATATAGGCCCTGCAATTAACACACCCATGTCGGAATATTTTCCAACCGTAACTGTAGATGGTTCCATGCTGATATTTACACGCCGCCTTCAAGCTGCCCAGGGAATGCAAGGAATGGAAGAGTATAATGAAGATTTATATGTCAGTTTTAAAGAGGATGCACAATGGACAAAAGCTATAAATATGGGTGCTCAAATAAACTCAGACTTTAATGAAGGTGCTTCTACTATTTCGGCCGATGGTAACGTACTTATTTTTACGTCTGACCGTCCGGGTGGATATGGCAGTTGCGACCTTTACTATGCATTTCGCGTTGGTAATGGATGGGGAAATCCAAAGAATATGGGGCCACCCGTGAATACCAAAAATTGGGAAACCCAACCCTGTCTTGCCCCGGATGGGAAATCTCTTTATTTTATCAGAGGAATTGAGACAGCCCATCAGATAAAAAATCAGGATATTTACGTAACCACTCTCGACGATTCAAGTCATTGGAGCATGCCGGTAATGTTGAGTGATACAATTAATTCACCCGGCAAACAAGAATGCCCTTTTATTGCAGCCGATAACCAAACTCTATATTTCTGTTCAGACGGGCTTCCTGGCTTAGGAGGAACTGACATATATATGTCCCGCAGGTTACCAAACGGCAGATGGGGGATACCAGTCGATTTAGGCTACCCTATAAATACGGCAAATGATGAAACAGGTATATTGGTTGACCCAAACGGCAAGGTGGCTTACTTTTCTTCCGACCGACCGGGCGGATATGGAGGCATGGATCTATATTCATTCTCTCTTCCCGATTCAATGCGTCCTGAACAAGTAACCTATATGAAGGGTAAAGTATATGATGCAAATACGCGGCAGCCCTTAATTGCCTATTTCACCTTAATTGACCTCGAATCCGGCAAGGTTGTTTCAGAATCAACATCTTCACCTCAAAATGGCACCTTTTTGGTTTGTTTGCCTGTAAATAAAAACTACGCCCTTAATGTGAGCAAAAAAGGATACCTATTTTATTCCGATAACTTTTCATTAAAAGATGTGAAAGCGACTTATGACCATCCTTTTTTGAAAAATGTTCCTTTGCAACCAATTGATACGGGTGCTTCCATTGTATTAAACAACATCTTTTTCCCGACAAACAAATATGATTTAAAACCGGAATCGGAAGTGGAGTTAGGTAAACTGATTTCATTCTTAAAAAATAATCCTACAGTCAAAATTCAATTAAGCGGTCACACTGATAATCAAGGAACCCCGCAAAGCAACATTCTTCTTTCAGAAAACAGGGCTAAATCGGTTTATAATTATCTTATAGCACATGGTGTTGATGCTGATAGATTAACCTTCAAAGGATATGGCCAAACCAGACCTGTTGCAACCAACGACACACCGGAAGGCAGGCAATTAAACCGAAGAACTGAAATGAAGATAACCGGAAAATAGACGGGAACATACACGTATAAAAGGAAATATCTGAAACATGTAAATAATTTTCATAGATTTGCCATACATTTAATAATTAATATTTGAACATATGATTACCAAGAAAACCTTAAAATCCTTAGCATTTTTAGCAGGAATTTCCCTTATCGGCTTCCATGCTTCCGCTCAGGCTGTAGATATGAAAGTATCACAGGACGAAACTGCCCGCATAAAGGCAAACGTAAGTGGGGTTACAACTGACCAAGAAAACAAAATTTTAACCGTTGAAGAAGATTATACAAAAGGTCTTGATGGTATTCGTACCTATACAGGTAATGATGATAAAGAGGTTATGAAGAAAGAAGTACGCGATACCAGAGATGGACAAATTAAAGCAATCCTGAGCGCTGACCAGTATGCACAATATGTGAAAATGGAAAATAATAGCAAATAAAATGTGGGAAAACTATCTCTAAATAAATCTGAGTATTCTCCCCTAAGGCCTATTAATAGTGTAAACTGATATTTTGTTTGTAAACTGAAACCCTACTTTGCTTAAAGCAACGTGGGGTTTTTAATTTAAAACATTATTAATTCAGTTAAAAGCAATTTTATATGGAAAATAGCAAATAAAAGCACTATCAATAGCCGGGAAATTAAGCGTTCCACATACTATCAGTATATTTTATGATAAAAGTCTTGTAAAACATATTTTGTTTCATTTACATTTGCACCCGAATTTAAAAACACATAAATATACCATGAGCAAAATAAAAGTAGCCATTAATGGTTTCGGCAGAATAGGCAGGGTAACCTTGCGGGCTTTATTACAAAGAAACAACATAGAAGTTGTTGCAATTAATGATATTACTGATAGTGCCACATTGGCGCATCTTTTTAAATACGACTCCATTCACGGTAAATTTAATGGAACTGTATCCATTGAAGGCGACGGTATTAAAATAAACGGGCAACATATTAAAATAACGGCAGAACGCGACCCTTCCAACCTCCCCTGGAAAGAATTGGGCGTTGATACGGTTATTGAATCAACCGGATTATTTATTGACAAGCCGAGCGCTGAAAAGCACATTGCAGCCGGAGCAAAAAAAGTCAT
>Ga0302185_10000581_pt1 | contig 28046 bp, 36 predicted proteins | sample II_Bog_E1_1_FD_200231 | JGI IMG/M metagenome (GOLD analysis project Ga0302185, IMG submission 200231) | Peat permafrost microbial communities from Stordalen Mire near Abisko, Sweden - II_Bog_E1_2 | ecosystem: Environmental > Terrestrial > Soil > Wetlands > Peat | place: Sweden: Abisko... | reverse complement strand
GAAATTCGGGTGTCCCTGCGGCAAGTGGTACCTCTCCTATCCTGCCCTCTTCACCCACGTCAAGCAAAAACACGAAGGCAAGGTACCTCTCTCTTATGCAGCCCCCCGGCACTCTAATTAAGCCCAAGACAGACAAGGCTCGCGGTCGACCTCGCCTGCCCACCACCGTACATTCTCTCCGACATAGAACATCGAGTAGGATCAGTCCATTCTGAACTACGATTGTCAGGAGTAGATCTAAAAAGTGTTGCTTAACAAAAACATCAGTTACAGTGAGTAATACGAATACAGTGAGGGCAGTTAGACTTGCCAAGACATGGGCAGTCAATTCTTGCGCGCCTTCGAACAGTCTGGAGACTAGAAGAGTATTCTGATTTGTTTCGTTAACTACATCCGGTTCTTTGTGAAGAAGCGCTATGACGACAACTACTGGTAGTCTCACAAGCCAACTGACATAATCGACATTTCAAACGAGATAGTACGAGATCTGGAGAACAACAAAACCCGCTTCCCACTGGAGAAGGAGACGCTGATTGATCTGTTGTACGTGCTGTTCCGCTGGATGTACAAGAATAAGTGGACTGACCATAAGCTCATCCGTCGCACCACTGAGGAGAGCACTAGGGATACTAACAAGGAGAACCTCCGAAGTGTTCACTGATCACTGACTGATTATGTGTCAGTTTTATCACAGACATGATTAGTCTTGAGTCGTATCAAGTAATGGGGTATTTATTGATTTAAATTTATTATATGATGAAAGGCAGTGTTTGTTTGGGCTGTCGCACCTATTTCGAGGAGGGGGAAAAGGTTCCGCTCTTGGGCATCTTCAATGAGTTTAGGAACTATGAACTGCCAATTAAGGATAATAAGCATCGGTGGAGTCTGTTGAAGACACTCACAGGGTTTCTAAATTCCAAGGGTGGTACTATCTATATTGGCATCGAGTAAAAACAGGGCGAAGTCATCGGAGTACAACTCAGCAGGAAGTAGCAGGACGAGTTCCTACTATTCATCAAGGATTTCGTGGAGAAGATCAAGCCCAACGTCGACCTCGTGAATCGATAGGAGGTATTTTTCTCTCCACGCAGATCATGATCATATACGTCCCGGTAGTCAGCAGCAAAGTCTTCAAAGGGAAGTACGTCATCAAGATTATTGTGAGACAGGGCGATCCCGCCAGAACATACCATTTCGCGCAGAAAATCGAATTGTAGGTCAAGAATAGAATCGAGGAGTACGAGATCTATCATGCGTTCAACCAGTCCAGTATGGGCGGCATTGTGGAGATTAAAGGGGAGGCGCTGTTGGAATAAATCGGGAGAAAAGCAGCCACCCCAAACGACATTGCATCCACTTTCCATAAATTTTGCAACCCCGACCCTTTGAAGCTAGATGGTCCAATGACAAAGATTGGTTTTTCTGGTATTCTCCGCGAGTAACTGCGGACGAAGCTTGAGTAGATCTTTCATAACAACCTGCAGTCTTTTGATATCGAGTACGAGTTGACTTACGACATCGAGAATCAGGTGTTGCTAATTGAGTTGTAGAACGAGGAGCAGTTTAAGCAGATCAACAAGTTTATGAAGGAGAAGTTACCAGTATTTAATCGGAAAGAGTTCAATTTTGAGGAGAAGGGAGAGTATCTCGATTTTTATCTGTATCAGAATGTCAGGGGGAGATCTGTATCGAAGGATAGAGATGAGGGTGATCGGACGGAAATAGCGGAGATATTGTAGTATGGTTTGAAGGGCGGGTTGGGAGATAAAAAGGTGTAGTCCCCCCATAAGGAGGAGGAAAACAATGATGCGTGGTAGTACGTAGTGGGATCGTAGCAGTAACTTCCCCATCCCAATGCAAAAGGGTATTAGTTCGTTTCCACTCGGGAGATCTGCGAAAGTATTCTAACCAAATAGCCCGTGCTTACAATTACCCACATCAACTCTGATAAAAAGGAGGCTCTCTACAATTTCCTCAGTGGACTGCTGTCTTAAAAGTATCGGGTGAGTTTCACTAAGTACCTGCACACTTTTTAACTAAGTTTCTAGAGCATTGGACAGGTGTTGGAGTATAACGAGCTGCTGAAAAAACAGGGCGAGCGGTTTAGCGAATTCGGGGTACGTTCGAATCTAGTGGTTGGCATAAACATGAAGACTATCCGGATAAATAACTACGATCGCAACAAGCGCAAATAGTTGAAGCTGTATATCAGGGGCAAGCTTAAGTCGGACGTCGAGGAGGTCGAGTTCAAGAAATCCAACAGCAAATTCTTCCTGGAGTGCCGGTTCAAGACACGGGAACTTACCTGTATATGGTTGGAGCAGCTGCTAAGCGATTTGAGCATCAAGCAATTTGTCATTCCTGGAGCCGAAATGGGCAAGGCCAGCAAGATGCGTATCTATATTTACTGCCTCTGCGGATGATGATGATTTGGATTGGTTCATATAGTGTAATGTTTCTAATTTTAGGCTTGGATCTCTGCTAAAATGGCTATAAATAGAGTACATTTTTGTAAGAGTGTCGTGTTTTAATGTTTGAAGTCTCACTGATTTGCCCAACGAATTAATGAGGGGCAGGCAGAATAGGGCAAAGAAGTGTGAAACAGACTATCCGATGGAACCAGGTTCGAGCAAATACACTCCGTAACTTATACAATGCGTACAGTCATTTGCTACTTAGATCGATACGATGGCTATCAATATGGAGACTGCCTTCCGACAGTTGGCGAGTGCCATGGAAGTCTTCAGAACCCAGCTTTCGCAGATCAAGTTTGACGGTTTTGACAGTCCATTTAAGACAGGCAAACGAGTGTATTCTAGGGGAATGCCAAAGCAAAACCCGATTGATAACGTCGCGAGTGGTCCTGCTAAAAGATAAAAGAAGCAAGCAAATTATGCAGTCAAAACCAATACTGCTGCTGCTAAATTAGACTACTTGCCAATTGATATTTCTCAGACTTTAGATTTTACTGACCAGGAATTGGAATGTCTGCAGCCAACGGTGCTTATGGATGATTACGAGTTCGACAAGACGCTGAAATAGGACGAGACGGAGGAGGGAATATGGGAGGAATTTTTGGATTCGGAGAGGAAGAAGATTACTAAGGCGCATCCGATGACCGATATGGAGGAGATAGACAAGTTTATTAAGGAAAAGTGGGGAGGAATGACTGAGCTAGAGAGACAGGAGTGCCTGCGGGTGGATAAACTAAAGCGCGAGGAGGACTTGATGCGACTGCTAAAGAAGAATAGCAAGGGGAATCCTGCTAAATAAGAAAAGAGTGCAGAGGTATACCAGGACCGGTTTCAAAATTTGCTGAATAAAAAGACCAAGAGAATGCTGCTGCTGGAGAGAGGGGAAGTGAGGGATAAAGAGAGACTACCCCTCAATTAATTTAGCGAAGGCTTCCTAAATCTGACCGGTTCCCCCCAAACTTCAATGCCTTCTTCCCCTGCCACAATCGAATAGAAGCTGAAACGTATATTTTAGAGATAGAAGGAGTGATGGTAGCATAATTTGCTCAATTCTGTTTATCACACTCATTGATGTTATAAAGTGCTGATATATTGATGGAATATTCCAATTTGACAAAACGTCTACCCATTCCCTCATTTTCTAAAACAAATTTGATGGGTGGATAGTGACTCAGATCTATGGAGGAAGCGCTGACAAGCGAAGATATACTTCTTTTTTATTTGTGGTTGTATTAAAGTAGAGATATTCTTCCATCATTATAATAAATTGATACACTCTATGAAAAACGACTAAAGTTTCAGTCCCTCTTCTAACCACTCCAAACCAACTCGCAACCGGCGGGTGGTACTTGATGGCCGTTACTACCTAAAATTTTTAAAAGCTAAATCGAAGGAATATAATGTTTATTAGGGAATAGATGTGGCCAACGCCAAAAGGACTACCGTCTACGCCAAACCCGTAATTATACTCATAACCTTAGACTGACAGCCCCTAACCCTTCTCCAGCAAAATTAATTAGACAATGAGGAATCAAATTTGCCCCAAAGTGCTGTGGCGCGGAGAAATCACGGGAAAAGCATAATATTTCTTTGAAGTGCATGAGAAGTACGGCCCCTCACTCAAATCCATGTTTCTGCACACCAAAAAATCGCCCAATGAGAAGGATATTCTGAATTTGCTGCTACAGATGGTAACAATTGCCCTATTCAGCTGAAACTAGTTGAAAAGATGGACAATCTCAAACTGGTCAGCGGCTAACTCGACCCCAATCTCATCATCTTCGACTCTAACCCTAAGAAGAAGGATTTGTACCTACTAAACTGCTTCTCTCTGCAGCGAGTTAACGAGGCCGGGAAAATGATTAACACCAAATACTGCTCGAGAGGACTGCATCTCGGCAGAAGTAAAACTTGAATTATATAGATGTCAGAATCAAGGACGATCTTGAGTCGATTTGCTACATCCTCATCGATATCTATTCTGAGGGACAGTTTTTAAAGGACGTCCCGATCTCCGAATACCAAAATATAAAGTTGAGCTAAAAAATTGTATAGTTTGGAGTCAACCTGCCCAGCACCATCATTGACTTCTACAACGAGGTCATCCACCTCAACTACAAGGAAAAAATCGATTTCTTCCGATGGAAAAACAGACTGACGGAAATAATTACCCCATAAGGCGTGGGTCAACCCTATAGTTTCATGCTTGAAAAAGGCCAAAAGAGATACTCGCAAATGTGTGATACTCCAGAACGTGAATGTCTACCTGAAAACGAAATGGACTTCCCCGAAGACAAGTCTGAATTTGACTAAGCCTTCACCCCCTAAAATGAGAATAAAATGCGCAAATTGAGCAGAATCATAAAAAAGTAGCTGAGGTTTTCTGGTTATTAGAGTACTTTCTCTAATGACAAACGCCAAAACGAAACTTAGGCTGATTAGCTGGAATGATATCTTTGATACTTTTATTTTAGATGATTGGTTATAGAGATTTTTAAATCACCAACCGCCTTGGTTACCACCTTGCTGCTGACCCCAACCACCTTGCTGCCCTTGGCCTTGCTGACCCCAGCCTCCTTGCCCTTGTTGGCCTTGACCCTGCTGTCCCCAGCCTCCTTGTCCTTGTTGGCCTTGACCCTGCTGTCCCTGTCCTTGTTGACCTTGACCTTGTTGCCCCCATCCGCCTTGTTGACCCTGCAATCCTCCTTGGCCGCCTTGTCCTTGCTGGCCATATCCTCCTTGATGCCCTTGGCCTTGCTGTCCATATCCTCCTTGCTGATGTTGCCCACCTTGCTGACCATATCCACCTTGTTGGCCGTAGCCTCCCTGCTGGTGTTGTCCATAGCCTCCTTGTCCTTGCTGACCATAGCCTCCTTGTCCTTGCTGACCATAGCCTCCCTGCTGGTGTTGTCCATAGCCTCCTTGTCCTTGCTGACCATATCCTCCTTGCTGACCATATCCTCCTTGCTGTCCTCCTGCAAATTTGCCGTGCTCAATAAGTATCCTTTTAAAAACATTAAGGAGTTCATGTTTGGTCACTCCACCATTGTGATCAGTATCAATGATTGTAAGCAGCTGCTGTGCATGAGCAACAGTCATACTGGCAGCCATTCCCATCTGCGAAAACGCATCATTAAAGAACTGCTGTAACTCCTGCGCGTTCAGTTGTCCAGTGTTGCTCCAGTCATACTGCTGAAAAATGTGGTTGATGAACTGGTCCAGTTCCGCCTCAGTAATGCTCATCGATTGTATCTTATTCTAAATTGATGAAAGCTATTTAAACCGACACGATAAATTATCAAGTGTAATAAGGTCTCGATAATTAGGTGGCAGCAAATGGTATCTTCCTTGCATTTATCACCCTCTTTAACTCAAGTTGTTGAACCAATCATTGTCTATACGTCATCAGCAAAAATAGTAAGTAATTAAAAATCAAATATCGCGGATGAGCTCGATGAGATACTCCAGCTTTCTGCCTTAATTACTTGTGTTTATACCATAGTACACCTTTTGGAATAACTCTCGCAGGGCCGCGATATCTGTCCGCTTGCCTCCCATGTTGTTATCACTGTTTAGAGGATCCTTTATGTTTATCTTATACTCCACTTCACCCTCCTCCGACACCTCGCAAGCGTACTCATAGCCAACGCCGTAGTAATAGGCGAAGTGCTCCACAAATTGAGAGATGTAGTTGTAGCAATATTGCGTCCGCATAGAGTAAATCAGCAGGAAGAGGGCATAGGCTTTCAGTCCACCCTTCTTATGATCATGCAATTCCTTGGCTGCCAGTAGTCTGCGTACAGTGTAGTAGATGATGCGTATCTCTGGGTAGTAGCTCATTACTTCGTTGGTATATGCCACGTATCGCGAGGTGATATTTTTCTTGCCAGATAGGAACATCTCCACCTCCAGCCCCTTGTATTACTTGGTCAGCACCATTTTAATCATGGGCAGCTTGTACGTTCGTAACAGCTTGATCATTGTATAACAGTTCATTCTGCGGACCCGCGTGTAAAGGATATCCGTCAGTTATTATGAGAGTTCAGCGCTATTGTTGTCGGGGATGATGATTAGGAAGTCGATGTCGCTGGAAGGGATCCAGAGGTTGCTGGCGAACGAGCCGATCACTTCCACAGCGCCGTAGAACTACTGTGCAATCGATTGGAGTTTGGTGTAGATTGGCTGCACTGTCTCCCAGGCTTTATTGTGCGACTACTGGATCGACAAGGCCCACTACAGCATTTAAGAGGAGATCTACTCGTGATTGGGCTCATCGGCGGTGATGAAGATATCCTCTGGAGATTAGTTATCGAGGGGATCGTTATCAGAGAGAGGTGAATCTGTGGATTTACTTGATTACATAGATTATTATGGATGGTTAATTCAACTACCCGCAAGAGGAAAATCAGATATAGTAAAGGATAGACTTAGATCAGGGAGATCGAGGAATCAGCGCTGAATTTGCTGGTTTTGGAGGGTACGAATGTTATCTTCGGGGTCGTTTGCAATCTCAATGCCCTGGTTCATCAGAAGGTAGTTGCCTGCTATTGCGGGCTGACTGCTTTGAATCTTGTAAAAAATAATAAAGAATACCGTGGCAGCGAGTAAGGTCAATCCATCGACCGTCCAGGCTGCAATGAGCAATCCTGCGCATTTCGGAATGTCGAATGGAGTGGGTTTAATTTGGCAGTTACTGAACAACTCGCAAGCCAGACTGCCTGAAGTACCACAGCAATAATCTACATTATTTGCTGAGCATTCATTTGCATTGTCAGGCAAGTAGTGGGAGCATGGCATAGGAATGTTAAAGATGCCACAGTCGACGATGGGATAGGCGATGGTCAGTACAATAGCAATTGAAAAGCAGCTTATCAGTGTCCAAAAAGCGACTCTCAAGGGGAGAGATTGATTCATCATAGCTCTAAAATGGAGGACCACATTATTAGCTGCTCGCATCGATTGCTATATATAATAATCTAAAGAACTAAGGTGTAAAGTCTTATGGAGGAAATTACAATTTGCAGGCTTAAACAAATCTCTAGCTAGGACATCAGCAAGCAAGATGAGTACCTGAAGGGAATCGAAATCAGTCGGATGGATAGACACCGACTCCACCAACTCAATATTAATGTTTGTTCCCTTGAGAAGGAGAATCCGCAATAAAATTATTTACGGTCTACAATTGACAGAGCTTTGGCGATGCGATAGGCGTTATCTCCTTGTAATTTAGTGAAACAGAGGCGTCATAGAGAAGAAGAAAAATTTATTTGGACAGCAGATCTCAACTTGGAACGATACTGGGGTGCTATATGCTGGCAGTTGTGTGGATTTTTCATTACTATTTCAAGATGCAATTTACTTAGACAGGGAAGGCGATTTAAACATCGAACTGGAACATCGGATTAGGAGTGGCAAGTTGGATAGCAATAACCCTCGCTGCTTGCATTTTTAGCTACGGGATTATCGAAAAGAGTAAGCATGCAAATTGATTGAAATGCTTTATAATCTTGGTCGTTCTACTCAAAGACAAAGTTGTAATTTAGGCGGCGCTGAACAACCCTTCTTCAATTCAGTTATAAATAATATTAATTATCCTTCATAGTTGCAATATCCTCCAATATCGTACGATCTACTCATTCATGCTACATAAATAAGAGTATTTGTTTATTTATTTATTTTAGTCAATGGTTGACAATCTGCTGCTGTTGGGCACCGGATGTATCCGTATAAACAATTGGGTTGCTGCTTGGCATGATGTATTGGGGGTAGTTATTCTGCATAATTGGTTGAGGGTTGTTCGGCATTATCATCTGAGGGTTGTTGTTGTATATGAGTTGATTGGTCAAGCCATAGACTCCCATTCTGGCCTTTTAGCGCAGGTTACGAAACATGATAAAAACAGCGATAGCCATGAAGAATGCAATAATGTAGAGACACCCGGCAGTGATGATGACTCCAATGCACGGTCCATCGTTATAGGAGACGTAGCAACCACTTGAAGCGCAATAGCCATAACTACTAGTGCAGCAATAGTGTGTTCCTCCCGAACTAACACATGAAATGGGCCAATACCCGCTGCACCAATAGCAGGAAGTGAAGGGCCATATTATGTTCAAGATAATAGCAACCGAGAATACGACAATTGCTCCCCAGAATAGAAAGGTGAATCCTTTGGATTGGTCCATCAGCTGTTTGGTACTCATTTTCAGCATTGAATCTGATCAATTATATAATTTATTAGAATTATCATCTGATATCAACCATTCCTTTGAAGACATCACAATCCGCACTCATTCAGCAATTTATAAGTCAAATTAATAAGCATTAGTTCTTTATTTATATCAATTAGTCAATGGCCGACGGTTATCTGCTGGTTTTGACTTAAGTAGGGGTTGGGTTGACTGAAAGCATCAGAGTAGACGATTGGGTTGTTATTTGGTAGAATCAGCTGGGGATTGTTGTTGTACATGAGAGGATTAGTTATGCCATTGTTGTCGGAGTAGACTCCAATTCTGGCCTTATTACGCAGGTTACAGAACATGATAAAGACGAATATAGCCATAAAGAAAGTGATGCTGTAGAGACACCAAGCAGCGATAATGACTCCAATACACATCGTGGGAAAAGAAGGTTTCACGTAACATTGACTTGAGCCACAATAGCTATAAGAATTCGGGCAACAGTAATGTGTTCCGTAGCTGATGCACTCATTGGGGACGTAAGGGTAAGGGTAAAGCGAGCTGCAGCTATATATGCTTGTCTCCATACAGGAAGTGAAGGGCCAGATGACGGTCAAGATAACAGCAGCCAAAAGAGTGGCGATTGCTCCCCAAAACATAAAGGTAAAGCATTTGGATTGGTCCATCAGCTGTTTGGTGGTCATTCGTAACATTGTCCTGACTAATTATATAATCTGTTAAAATTATCACCATCATTAAATTTGGATATCATCCCGCCTTATAGAAGGCAGACATCTGACACTCTTAGGTTCTTTGCTAAAATTATTTGCCTATTGATACATCATGGAGAAATTCATAAGTTATAAGCAAAAGAGACTCATGTTAATTTATTGATTATTGATATCAGTTCGTCAATTGTTGACGAATATTTGGTTTTGGCCGGTATAGGTGCTAGATTGATTGAAACCATCGGAGTAAACGATTGGGTTGTTGTTGGGTATGATCACCTGGGGGTTATTGTTGTAGTTGAGAGGACTGGTAATGCCATTACCGTCCGAATAGACTCCAATTCTAGCCTTTTAACGCAAATTACAGAACATGATAAAGACGGTGATGGCCATAAAGAAAGCAAGACCATAGAGGCACCATGCCGCGATCATGACTCCCATGCACGGTCTATAGTAAGCTGGCTTGATGTAGCAATAACTTGAGCCGCAATAGCTATAGCCACTCTGGCAGCAGTAGTGCGTTCCATAGCTAATGCATTCATAGGTGTTGTAATAATAGTAATAGCTGCAGCTGTAATTGGTGACGTTGTTGCAGGAAGTGAAGGGCCAGATGATGTTCAAGATGATAGCAACAGAAAACACCACGATTGCTCCCCAAAATAAAAAAGTAAAGCATTTGGATTTATCCATCAGCTGCTTGGTGGTCAGTCTCAGCATTGATTCGGAATAATTATAATTTGTTAGAATTATCATCGCTCATTTAATAATTACCTTCATCTTGTATGAAGCCAACATCCTTCAACTTCTTAACGATCCACACTCATTCACCAATTTATAAATCAAATCAATAAGCAGCAATTCTTTATTTCGATCAATCAGTCAATGATCAGCAATTATATGCTAATTTTAACCTGCTTAGGGCCGGCTGGGTTGACTGAAGGCAGCAGAGTAGATGATTGGGTTGTTATTTGGTATATGTATAATTAGCTGGAGATTGTTGCTGTACATGAGAGGATTGGTTATGCCATTGCCGTAAAAATAGACTCCCATTTTGGCTTTATTGCGCATGCCACAGAACTTGATAAAGACGTATATTATCATAAAGAGAGAAAGGCATAAGAGAAGTAAGCCAATGGCTAAAATTTTATCACACGGCGAAGATTATTTGATTTTGCAATCACTTGAGCCGCAATAACCAATATTACTCGAACAGCAGTAGGGCCTGCCATCACTAAAGCATTTCACGGGGATGTAATAGGGGCAACTCTAGTCGGAGCAGTCAGTGAAGGGCCAGATGCTGACGAAGACAACACCAGCTGAAAACACCACGAATGTTCCCCAAAATATAAAAGTGAAACATTTGGATTTATTCATCAGCTGCTTGGTAGTCAGTTCCCTCGTCGACCTCAGCATTTACTCTAATTAATAATAATTTGTTCAAATTAGCATCCCTTATTTACAATTTAAGACAATTACTCCATCGCAGAAGGCAATTACCTTATACTTCCTTTGTTGGCTTATTTTTGCTATATTTATCAATCAACTGCCTAAAGAAATTTATAAGGAATGAAAATAACACTCATAGTTATCAGTTCAGTCAACGATTGACAGCTAGTTGCTGCTGAGCTTGGTCTGTGTAAGTGCTGGGTTGACTGATGACATCAGAGTACATGATTGGGTTGTTGTTTGGCATAATTAGTTGAGGGTTATTGTTATGAATAAGCTGATTGGATAAGCCACTATCTGCTTCGAAATAGTCTCCAATTCTGACCTTTTAACGCAGGTTGCGGAACATGACAAAGACAGTGATGGCCATAAAGAAAACTATACTTCTAAAAACCCAGGAGGCGACGATGAGCCCACTACAAGGCCTTTAGTCAGAGGTACTTTGACAATAGTACATGCCATAACGAACGCATTCATATGTGTTGTAGTAATAGTAATCTCTGCAGTTATACTCGCTTGAGTCGGAGTAGGATATGAATGACTCGATAATGTTGAGTATAAATGCAACTGTAGCCATGAAGATGGTCCCCCAGAACAAAAATGTGAAGCATTTGGAATTGTCCATCATCTGTTTAGTATTCAACCTCTGCATGTTCAAATCACTTATAATTTATTCGGGTTGTCCATTAATTATTACCAATACAAACTCACCTCGCATAGGCACATCCTCACTCCATTGATTTCTTGTTATTTATTAAATATTTATGCAGGCTGAACGCTAACCTTCTTCAGTCATCGCCTTCCTCGAAACAGAAAACACGCGTCTAAGGGAGTAGGCCAAATAGTTTAAAGAACTGCTGGAGTTGAACAGGGCCGCCCTCAAAATCGCACTCGCCCCACGAGACAGTGAGTAACAATTACCCATTTTGGTGCGACTGCTTTTTCAGGAAAACGAAAAGCTGCTGAAGAGATGCGCGCACCTCGAGCAGTAGGTCGAAATCAATTCCTGCCAGGTAAATGAAGTGAGATTTAGGCCCTTATCAGCTCACAAATCGCCAATGCTTCCAATGAGCATTAGAAATACGTAGCGGAATAACTCAAAGACAGACTCAGGTTACTAAAACGCGAGCTGTAGGCCAAAGACAGGCGTATATCTGAGTTGAACAGTCACTCCAGCAGTAAGGATAAGTCCTAATCCGCCAACGACGATACCAAGATAACTGTCATCGAGTTCACCGACTGTTCGAAGATTTCCGAAAAATTATTTAAATAGGGCGAGAGTCTGCGAAAATAGATCGAGTTGAAGGATCAGTAACTTTGTCGGCTCAAGGAGCAGAAGGACGAACTCATCAAACTCAATCTGGTAGATATTCATTAAAGTAGTTTCTCACGAAGCAGGTGAGTGAACTCAAGCAATACTCGCAGCAGTCGACAGGCAGTCAGAAGAGGGATATGAATACATCTTCGTCGGATATGTCTAGGTATCTGAAGTACCAGTCCAAGATAGCTGAGCAGTCGGGGGAGCTAAGTGACGACGATTCGGAGAACAACAGCTAGTTGTCGTCGGATAAGGATGAGGAGGTGCATTCGGAAGAAGATGATGTACTTTAGAAAGTACCGACTGATAAGAAGTAGGAGTTAAAGCCGTAAAAGATCAGCAAGGTGGTGCTGCCAAAGTTGTAGATGAAGAAAGCCAAGGATATTCAGACCTTGATTGTGAATAAAATTAACAACGATGAGAAGAAAAAGGCTGGACTGCACATCAAGGATGATAAACTCAAGAAGGTGGAGCTTCAGTGCGAAGAATTGCAGAAGAAATTGGGCGACGAGCTGATCATTAAGATGCGCATCGAAAGGGAGAACGAGTTTTTGAAGAAGTTCATCAGCTAGCTGGAGCAGAGGAACGAGTTGCTGCTTAAGAAGAGGCAGGATGACAACCTTGGTAAGGACTATGGTCGATAGAGGGATAATCAGGATCAAAGCATCTAGACTCTGTTGGACATTTGTCGCGACGTGACTCTGAACGAGCGACTGCGAAACGTCTGCAAGGGGAAGGAGGATATCGCAGTTAGGCTGGATATATATTCTAAATAAATTTGATATCTTCAGACTATATTTGGACTTGTCTAAATTCTATGGCTAATTCCTTCCTATAATGTGTATTGCAGTATAATTGCCAAGAATATACTTTTCCTTTCAAACAAATCGAATTTTATAGACTGGTATTTAATACGTTCAATATTCAAATGTGACTATGAAATTCTTGCAGTAATAATTGTGAAGCCGACGATGATCTCATCATGCTTAGTTTGGGGTTTTACAAGCTGACTGTGATTATTTCAAACATAAAATTGATGCCGTTATTTTTATTTATCTGTACACAATTGCCACTATCAACAATAAATCTTTCAGCTGGAAAATGAATATAAATATTAGCAGTTTTAGTCATTAATAAAGGAAGAAATCATTCATTTAGGGTTCAGCTTACCACTGTGAACAGAGTTATCATTTCAAGCCCCCAGGCCCGCAGTATTTCAATCATTTCCTTGGTAATCAAGGTGCCAAAGTTTAGCTTATCTTCGGGTGAATAACCCTTGTGAATTCCCACCAGTTTATTGTTATTCTTGATAAAAACTGGTGCTCCGCTCTGTCCTTTGCTTGTATCAACATCATAATAGATGACCCCTTCGCTAACAGGGCCAACTTTCCCACTATGCGTCAAATGGTCGAATCTTTCGCCAAAGCAATTGATATACCCCGCCACTACGAGCGTAGGCTAAAGCAACTGGTTATAAGTGGGAAATAGTTAAAAATACTTCGGTCTCTGTATTTATTCTGACAGCTGCAAGAGAGCGAAATCGTGCTTGCGCTCTTTCCGATGTATATTTTTGATATCATCCCTAATAATCCTCCTTTACTCGGGGTTATCCGTGAGCTCCCTTATTGATAAGAGACTAAGGATTTCGTTCGCATAGTCGAGATATTGTTTATTTGCTCTGAAATTTTTAATTTTTATTCCCTTCTCTTTCTCAGTCGAAAAAGTCAAAGGAATTTAGCTACCAAAGAGATCGTTTGAGATGATCTCGCGGATCGTGTGAGCCGAGGTCAACACGAAGCTGCTTGAAATCAAGAACCCAGTGCCGATCACTGTGCTATTTGACGAATTCTTGCCAATCAGCCATCCGATGCAGTTATGGGGGAAGTTATTGATCTCAGGAAAGATGACTTGTTCGCGGCGATCTTTACCCTTCAATACATTTTCGTTCTCATTGATTTAGTCATCATCGTCGGAGTATATCTAAGACTGTTCATCGTGCATGACTACTGTCATTTCTGTGCTCCATGTCTTTACTCTCTTGATAAGTTGTGTGGTAATCATGGTGGCAAATCTCAATTTTTTGATAAAGTTAAATCCCTTATGGATGCCCACCACTCGACAATCTTTACTTTCCATATAGACGGGACTGCCTCCTTGGCCTGACTTTGTATCGATGTCATAGTAAAGGGCTTAATCTGCTATTTAGACAAGCTGGTTGGAATGAGTCACCTGATAATAATGCTCAAGAATATCGTTGTAATATCCTGAGACAGTCAAGTTGACTTTGGCATTTAGGTTTGGTTCTAATTGCATATACTTCGGTCGCACAACATTTTGCTGCAGTTTCAATAGTGCAAAATCGTGCCCAATCTGTTAAATCTTAATCTTCATGGCTTTTTCCCTCAGTTTATTGATTTTAGTTTCGTCCTTGGACTACTCCATCACTCTCACTGTTTATTTAAACTACCGCTGCAGTGAGATATACATGGGGTTGACGCGAAATTTTTCGATTTTGTACTATCGTTTGATGTTGTCCAGCTAAAACAGTGAGAAGGATGAAGGAGTTAGCGACTAGAGGCTGCCCTCCTGCTGAATGAAGAAACCGTTGGTAGAAGTCAGCACAAGGTTTTCCGATATTAAAAAACCTGTCTCTAAAGCTGCCGACTTCTAGGGGTTGTCCTTGGCTTAGAGTAATATCCACCCGATGCAGTTAAAGGGAAACTTAAAGGGTGGTTCGACCTTCCGTCCCCTAAACAATGCTTCTGATTCCATCACAACTCTAGACTTATCTAAATATCAAATATCCATACTTCTTATTCATCAATAAAAAGTCCATGGTTGAATTTGAATATTATCTATCTAAAAGGAACAATTATATGGTTGGTTCATCATGGAGGAATCAATCACTGTCGGAGGAATGCGCACGCTTATCGATCACCCACATTGTTTTAAATTTGTCCTCTTGAGGTTTATTTGATTTACTGTTGGTGCGACCCTTGGAGCTTTTTGAAACACTTTTGGAACTGGATTTACCTTTGTTCGATGTAGTTTTCGATGCCTTTTGAGTCTGTTTGTTATTCTTGTTATTTTTCACATTCTTGACTTCTTTTTAATTGCCCTTCCTCGGCTTCTCATTGGTTTTGCTGTTTTTGGTTTTGGAGCGGCTCTTTTTGCCTCCTTTTCTTTTACTCGTGCTCTCCTCCTAATAGTCCTCATCGTTTTAATCTTCGGACTCATCCGACTAATTTTCCTACGTGGCCTTACTCGCCTTGTCTTTTATTTTTCCATGTATCTTTTGATACTCCTCCAAATCCTTTTTATACTTGTCTATATTCTTATCGTAGGTATGCTGGTACTCTTCCCTGACGGATTTATCTAGTTTATCCCACATGTTGCTGATGAGCTCAGCCAAATCACCTCTGTTAAGAGTTGCGTTTTCCTTCTTCACACGATCGTAAACTTCGTCTCTGAAGATGAAATATGGCTTTTTAGGTTACTGTGGTAATAGTTCGGCATCTTTCAGCTTTTTTCCCATGTTTTAGTGATGGTCGATCTTAGTGACAGTTATCAGAAGGCTTTATATTCGCGGCAATATATAAAAGTAACTCGGAATAAAACTTAGAACCGAAACCCTCAAATAAAGACTGATTTTGTTGATAAGTTATAGAATTGAATCTGTACTGCTGACTCTTTTCCCCATATTGATTTATATCTCTGCCAACTGTGGTAAATGTCATTTGACTGATGGCCTTCAATCTTCAAAAGGTATGGTTGTCAGCTTCGCCAAAATAATGTTTTGTTAAATTCCATCTAATATTGAATTTCAAAAATGATAGTTCGTAATTTGTTATCAATTATGCCTAAGTTTATCAAAATAAATATTATAATCGATTCACCACCACTCAATTCTGCCACATTATGAAACCGATTCTAAAAAGATACGGTACAAGGTTCGTGCATTCTCAAGTGAATGAACGCATCAAATTTCTTAGTCGGCATATGTCGATGTCCTTATCCATCTTCCCTCATTATTTTGTTATTTGCTTGTCCCAATTTATGCCCCCTATCCAAATATATGCTTTCTCTATCAATTTGAGACATACTTATTTCAAGCATTAATTATATGTCATTTTGTTCTTGCAATAAAAATAAGATATTTTGGATTGGCTATGAATTTGTTGAAGGACACAGTCACTGTCAAACTGCAGGAGGCCCCTGCTAAAATTCTGGAGTTCTCCAGCTGCTATGGTGGCTATGTATACGTCACCGTTTGGCGTGGAACTGAAAAGGGAGAGAAGCTGGTGCACATCGACCATGAAGGCAAGAAGATTTGGGAACGACACTATACCGATTCCGTGGATGAGTTCGGAATGTTCCGCGAGAATGAGGTCGTTGTCAACAACCCCACTACCAGCAACATCGAAGTCATCAATCTGGTCGACCACTCCATCGTTGAAGTGCCACACCAGTACTCCTTCCCAGATACCTCTACCATGCACATCTACACTTTCTCCGAGACCAAATACCTCGCTATTATTGAACAAGGCTCCAGTGAGAACAAACTTGTGGTGTCCTACTATCACGTCGATGCGCAAGTTAAAAAAATTACTGACTGGAAGATCGAAGAGGAGATCATTGGATCTACTATTTCTAAATTTGACAACCATTCCAAAGTGGGATGGTTCTTGACCAAGCAAGAACAGATGCTGAAGTTCCACGTGTTTGACTTGAAAACCAACCAGGAGGAGGGCACTCATAAAACTTACACAATTAACAACACCATCGGAGCAACAGTCGGAATGGAAAACCTATCTCTTGCCTTGATCAACATGTGGTAGACTAAACCCAACACATACATGATGGTCACCAACACCAACCGGCTCGAGGCTAACAAACCTAACAAATAAGGAAAGTTCAATAATAACTACATCGTTGATGTCGTTGCTGGAACTATCCGATAATGCAAGACCAGTTTCCCCGATAAATGGAATACCCTTCAAATCGATACTATCAACCTCGGAGCCATCTCCATCTTCCACACCCTCGATTTTGAAAAGGGAGAGCCTCTTGAAACTCCAGTCTTCTTCCTTCACAACGAAAGGGAGGAAATCGTGAAGATAGATAGTTGGAAGGCCACTTCCCGAATCAGATGGTACCTCCCGGCTTACGACTCAGCAACCATCATCGAGGAAGAGTGCGCATTGAGTGAGCCCGAAGAGGTGAGAGTAACAACTACACGACTGGTGACGATGAAGTAGATCTATCTGCACTTCCTCCTTCACCTCAACGAAGATTTCGACGACGATCTGCTGAAGGAAGCAGTCGAATTGCTGGAAGGATAGAATTGATATGTATTGCAATCCAGCAATTATATTTTGGAGTCATCTAATGCTGACCAAGCATATAAATTATTATATCATTAAATCTCAGCTGAAGGTTATGGTTGGGATTAGTCTATGGTTACGGGTTACTCGGAAATGTTTGTGTCTTATATTCGAACAGGGATAGCGTCAACGTGCTACTATATCAAGGGTTCATTCCTGATAGTTTGCTCCTCATTCACTGCGCCCACATCGGTATAACTGAACACTGTATTCTGCAGTATTCTATCGTACTAATTGCAGATTTATTCCTTCTCCTGATTGGCAGAAATGAGTTTTTCGGCCAACTCTATCATCAACTCCTCTCTTTCGAGTAATTTGGCCTCCAACTCCATGCAGGTCAGGTCTCGTTTTGTCAGTCCATCTTGCAGCACTTCTGTGAGTAGCTCTAATCTCGTGGTTTACTTTACCTGCTTTTAAATCAGCTATAAAAATGACTTCTCCTCTCTTTTGAGGAGGGCGTCCTGTGGAGATATCAGACTTGTTCGTGAACTGTCTCTTGTGCCGTTGATCTAACTTAACTTGTTCTCTGTTGCTTATTTGACTGTTTATTGAATAAGTTTAACCTGCATCTCTCGAATATCCTTCTATATGAAGAAAAGCCGCTAATTAACTCTTTAATTTATCACCTTGAAGCCATCATTACTCGTGTCACAACACCTGCTTCCTTCCTCCCGAGTCTGCAGTTCTGTGTTGCTCGAAGTGCCGATCCAAAGTTCAACCCAGTTATCGTTCACCTCCATTTTGATTAAAGATATTTTACGCTTTTTATGATGAACCTAATTGTTGCAAACTTTGATCTTGAGGCTGCCATCCTCAATTCTGCACTGCGCCTCATAGTTACCGATAGAGAAACCAAGAGAAGTGATGAAAGATTCGTTCTGCATGAGTGGACTCGCTGCGATAACTGTGTCCAATTAATCAGATTAAATATAAAGCAAATTATATTAGGATACAGGACTAAATCATTATTATAGTCTTTAAGAAGTCAGATATTTTTTTGTAAACTAGACAATGGGTGGAGTTGGGGTAAGGCAGACGAGCTGATGACAGCATAATCTGAAGCGAATATCTTACGTATTGTCAGGGATGGTCTTTAGAGGCATCGAGTCGATTCTTTGTTTGATTGTAAAGTATGTTTTATGTTGAGTATTTCTAATTAATTTCGCATCTACTAAATCCTATCCATGATCCAACTAAGGCAGATAGTTGCTCTCATCGCAGGATTCACCGTCATGCTGGTTCAGGGCTCTCTCTACATCTACGGCACCATCACTCCCTACATAATCACCTATCTGCACTATTAAGGTACTGCTTCTCCCATCCAGGCGATACCGGACTCACTATCAGCGAACTCTCCATCATCATGGCTCTGGCTGTCATCTTCACAAACATTGGCATATTTGTTAGCAATTTTCGGGTGCTCACCTTCTCCAATAGAATTACTTCGCTAATCGCGTCTTTAGGCATCAGTCTATCAATGCTACTGTTGTCCTTTTCCACCCAGTTCTTCCTCTATGTCCTGTTATACGGAATAGTCTATGGCTTTTTCATAGGGTTTGGATACATGGCTCCCCTTAAAAACTGTTATGACCACCTACCTAACCGCAAAGGTAAGACATTGATGATATAGGATTGTGCAGTGGGACGTGCCTAATGGGATTTGGACTCGGTGCCTTCTTTTTCAATTTCATAGTAGTAGCCCTCGTTAACCCTGATAACGAAAAACAGGTAGACCATCTTTTTCCAGAAAGCGTCGGCAATAATTTACCATTTGCCCTTAGAATAATGGGAATCATATACGCAGGCATTGGCATATTAGGAGCCATCCTAATTTCACCTCCTCAGAAGAAGGACTATGAATAGCTTCCCTTAATTCCACAATAACAAGATGAACTGTAAACAGAAGGGCACTACTCAAAAAAAGCCATCAAAATTGCATATGACAGTACAACTGATAATATACAGACAAGATCTTCTTCCTCAGCATCATTTTGGCCACCTGCACTCCCTATGGTCTTTTTGTGGCCTTCAACTACAAATAATACGGGCTCCTTTATATCCAGGACGATTACTATTTGAGCATACTAGGCAGCATTGGCAGTATCAGCAACGGAGTATTTCGCATGATTTGGGGTATTTCCATGGACGTTTTCCCCTTTCGGGCTAATCTGTTTGCCATGTTGGGGGTATTTGCTATTGGATGTGCGACCATTATCTGGTCGGTGCAGAATTAAGCCTCTTACTTGATCACTGTTTTCCTGACTTACTCCTGTTATGGAGGGCTTTACTCGGTGTTTCCCACTCAAACCGTTCGCATTTTAGGCCGCGAAATTGGTCCTAAACTCTACTACCTAACTTTTACTGGTTTTTCTATTGGAGTCCTCATTCAATACATTAGTCACAAGTTTATGGTGTAAACCTTTAATTAGAGAGGTTATCTGTATTGCTTTATCATTTTTGGAGCGTTGCTGATAATCGCCTTTGCCCTGGTTCTCACAATTAAATTCCCGCAGCATGCTGACGAGATGAAAGTGAAGGCTAGGAAACACCCATCGACTATTGAAGGTGGAGAATGAATTATAGTCCTTGATTTGTATAATATAAGTTATTATGCTCACCTATTTAAGTGCGTCTCCCTTTCTCGGAGATGATAATCTGATAGTTTATTCAATTGTAAGAACTAAGAAGTAAAGAATCAAGACAAGTAGGAGTACAACTCCTTCAGCTTCTGGTCGATCTGTCTGAAATTCTAGTTATAGGTACTCACTACTACCTTCAGTTCCTCTCTGTTAAACTCTTGATCTTCCTCATAGTTTAAGATTATTGGCTCGATCTTGGCCTCTGGGAAGTGCAGAGATTTGCTGAACGTTTTCAGCTCATCCATCTCTTTCGAAATCAAGCATATTTTCTATTGCACCCTTTTTAGTTCTTCCCCATTACTGGCGATCGCACTCTCCCACTCTTTGCCTTTGAAATGACGGTTAGATTTGGGCGTCTTGTTTTTGAGGACTTACACGATTTTGAGGAAGGAGTCGTAGGTTTAGAGGATGTAGTCGTAGCCTTTTTCGATGCTAGCAGTTTTATGGAGCATCTGCTGTTCAGTCTGCCTCAATAAACAGGAAAAGATTTCCCTTTCCGAATTAAAATACTTCTTAAGACTCCTGTCGACGATGGATTCCACTATGCTTTAAATTTTGTTGTGAATCAGCTGCTAAACTTTGCTCTCCCATTCACTGATCTGAATTTCCTCGTCATTTGCCTCCTTAATTTCGCTGATGCAGCTATCCACCATGCTTTTCCTAGGATTATGATTGTTCTTTGATGGTACTTTAATCTGATGGAGATATTCCTCTTCCTTGTCGATTGTGAATAGATTGTTACTTGAATTTTTAACGGTGGTGAAGTAGCTATTCGCACATGAGTTCTAATTGTGACTGGTCGTACCTTTCATTGATTTCTCTGTTTGTTTGCGGTTGATGCACTTCTCGAGTCTCTCGAATATATGTTTCTGGATAATAGTCAGTTTAGGTTTGGCGGACTGCTTCTATTTTTTAATGGAGCAGCTTTTGCTCGACATCTAACGACTGATTAATATATATCTATAATCATGATTCAAGGCCAATCAATCATAATTATCTACGTAGTACTAATTGCGGTGTACGCAGCAGGTGGAGATCAATATTACGAGTCGTCCTTAGGGAGGTATATCGGCGATAACAACTCGACTGATATTTTCAAAAGGGAATTGGGAAAACAGAAGATGATTGGCATCTTGTTTACAAATAAAAACTGCAGAGATTGCTACTACTACGATGAGGAGTTAGCGAACATTATCACAAAGGTCTGGGTGTAAGATAGAGTAATGGTATATCGGTGCGAACTCAGTGCGAATCCAAATATGCAAGAGGAATTCGGTATCAAGCGGTTTCCCATGCTGCACTTCGTATTGTCTCACTCCAATGTGTATTAAATATACCATCACTATGAATTCGTATTGTTGGCCTCAATAAAGCAGGTCATATACAAACTGCAGTACTATCTCAATGAGTAAGGCGTACACCAGCAAGCATACGCCAAATAAGATAGAATACTGATCAGAGTTGACGATTTTAATGATATCGAGAGGGAAGACATCGCTTGGAAGTATGGTTTAAACTCCATATACTATAATTTACCATTCATCTCGATTCGAGATCAAACTCGTTTTGCGACTGAAGTAAAATAAAGGTTGAACGAATAGTACTCATAGTACTGGACTGGTAGTTGCACTCTATACCTTTCAACCATCAACAAATGCTTCTCCCCCTCCTCAGCTCCTGAACTGCAACACATTTTATCCCTAACTGCCTTTGATCGGGTGGTTGAATTCACTTAAGCCAGCTACAAGTTGTACGAAAGCTTAAATTTAAACCGATATATCTTCGTGGCTGTCCTTGATTCTATCTTCGATCGGCAGGGCAGTCAACATCACATCGTCATGCTCAATAGATTACTGAAGGCAAGGCAGTTCCGCACCAAAATCACGATATTCTGGATGGAGACGCAAATTAACAAACAGAAGCTGTAACACCTAGGATTCACTGCTAGTAATCGCGCCCCGCTGTTTGCCCAGTTTACCCTTATTAATAAGGAGAAAACTATCTTAAAAAATGAAAAAGGGCCTATATTTACTGAGCAGTCCATCGTTGCTTTTATTAAAACTGTGATTAAGCTCGACTAGGAGGAGGAGACCAAACAGTGGAATAAGGAATTATTGAGTGAATCCTTGCGAAGATTAAGGCTTAATAAGCAGTATGCTTTACTAACCACAAAATAGTAAATAAATACGTAAAGTGTTGCCTTTGTGCTCTCTTTTCCTTATGTCGAATACGAACTTCTCAGCAACAGCTAAATCTTTTATTAGATGCTGCTCAATTATAGGTACTTCATCGAACGGGTCAAAAGGTTTTGTATAAATCAGTAAATTAAGGCCTATCTGATGTTCGAAGAAGGCAGCTGTTAATCAGAGCAAGACAGTTATGGTTTATTCATATATCATCGCCAGTCATGCCGTCAACTTAGCAGTTAGCTTGTTTTTAGTCATCAGCAAGTCTCCACTCAGCATAACGGCTATCTGTTTACAATTATCAACCTTCCCGAATACTTCTGGGTCAACTAAGATCACTACTAACAATTTTTAGATGACCAGCCCACCAATCAGGGCTTTGATTATGTTTATATTAATATATGAAGCACTTCTATTCGATTATATCACTTTATAAACTCTTATAGCTAACATGCTTCTTAATCTTTCCGGAAAAAACCACTTCCTCGATCGAGACATACCAATCGAAGCACAAATTCAGTCAATACTGAACTCATATAACACTTCCATCAGCAATTTCGTGTTTTTTGGAGATGGAAAGGTCATTGATTCTTTTGATAACGTCAGCAGATCGACCACTATTCGAGCTTTCGTGCCCCTACTTGGAGGTAAAGGAGGCTATGGAGCTAAGCTAAAAACTTAAGGAGGAAAAAAGGTCAGGCCAAACGACAACATGTTCAGCAGGGATACACAAGGCCAAAGGATGGTGTACTCCACCATGGAAAAGGAATACAAATAGTTTGTGCAGAAGAAAATCTAGGAGGACGAGAAGGTCGCAAAGGAGAGAGAGCAGTTTAAAATTATGGAGAATACCCTAAAGGAAGGCCAATCTTTCATGAAACTAAACAGGGCCTACAAACAGTAAATTGAGCAGACAGAAAAGAATCTATGCGAAGCCATAACCATCGGCAAGCAGCGATTGCTTCTAAAAAATCAAGCGTTAGAGGAACAGCAAGCAGCCTGTGAAAAGAAAGAACTTAAATAAGAAAAGGAGGAAGAGAGCGGAGAGGGGAGCGAAGAAAAGAAAGAAGAGAAGGACAGCCAAGTAGAAATCAATGCGAAGCGTGACATTCCTGCTTCATTCAAAAGTGTAGGCGAGAGAGCACCCTCCAAATTTGTCAAGACAGATCTCCCTCAGAAGCCAGTGTTCGCATCGGCTCAATAGAGATTTAACGCCTTATTCAAGAAATGATCCTGCGAATATCTAATAAGTTATCAATCAAAAGTAGTGTTCAGATTAATCGACGATGGCGGGCATATCCTCAGGGTCTAACTCGTGTTCATCCACTGTAAAGTCGAACTTATTCTTCACCAGTTGCAGGAGTTTTTATATCCTTTTCTTAACTTTTGGGGAGTATTACTCGCCAGTCGAGTATTCTGCCAATCGTTTAAGACCGTTACAGATGAAGTTGCCTTTGCTCAGTTCGTCTCTGAAAAAATCAGCTGGAAATTGATTTAACTGATCGTAGAAGACAGGGATGAAGTCCATTATAAGCTTTTCCAGATTCACGCCTGCGCTTTGTTCCTGTATTCGGAAGTACGCCGATTCAGAGTTTATGAGCAAATCGACTATCTTCTTCCATTGTTCGAGTGACTCCTAGCCCTCGCCGATGATGAAATGGACGAAGCTGTACTGCAGTTCTCCGAGAAAATGGTCCTGCTGGTTGTTCCATTATCGTTGTAGTATTTTTTTTAAGATAGGGGTTTTGTCCAGGTTCATCTCAGTGATTTTGTCAGGAGAGGCAGTCATTTTTCTTGGAATCAGCGAGTAGTAGATTGTGTCTGAGAGAGGCTTAAATTTTCCTGGATTTTATGCCCCTTTTTATTATTACTATTCTTCGTTGATTTCTCCTGCTTACTCGCTGGCCTCATTCTCTCCGTCAGAGTCATCCAAACTTAGTTTGGCGATCTATATCTCCTCCTCATTCGGCTTCTGCTTGCTGGAATACTCTTGCTGAAATTGCTGCAGTTTATCAATCGGATCAAGTTTCGCCAGAACAGGCTTCGTAATATATTTGGTGGTTTGACTCCAAAAGGGGATGTTGCCGACAGGATAAGGACCAAGGTGACTATCGAAATGGTACTGTTTGACTCCGGAGCGATAGCCCTCCCCCTCCTCTCCCTTAACTTACAAAAACTACTGAGCCTCCTCATTCCAGCGGTGGACCTGTATCTTCTTCTCCTCGCTAAAATTAATGAATCTGCTGATCTTAAACATGTTATTTTAGGACTGCAGACTGTATGCGATAATGTGAGTGCCAAGAGGGATGAGTTTGACTCCTTTGAATTTAGTGCCTATCTTCCAGCTGATGTTATCAATACCGAATTACAGTCCCTCAGGACAGTCCAACAGGAGCAGCACTCCTAAATTATGAAATTTCTAGTTTATGCTTTCTTCGATCATTGAGGCAAACTATTATAAATTGGCAAACAATAAAAACAGCAACTCCTCATAATATTTTGCTTTAGGCTAATAACGTGCAGAAATCATGCTGTCCTCTAAACACGCTGCTTGTTGAGTAAATAGCATCGGATGATGTCATCTTTCTCGCCATTCAGAACTCCCTATTTCTCAGTTTTTAGGTAGCCATTCAGTTACTTCTCGTCGTTCTTCAGCACGTAGATGTCTATCAAACTTTTAAACACCCGAAATCTCTACTCAACCACCGCTATGTTAATGAGCTTCAGCACCTTTCCAAACCCACTGACATCCACATAAATACCTCCTTGATAAGGGTAGAGTTACCGAGGCCTTATTTGGAGTACGTAATGCTCGAGTAATGCTGAATGAGCAGATTGGTAAACTGTAGTCCTAGAGTTCTCAAGAGTGAATCTCTGTAGGACAATTGGTTGATTCTGTTGATGGCTTTCACATATTTTTCAAGCATCAAATAGAGTTTGGTCGAGATCGGTTCTTGCTGCCCCTGTAGATCTGCATTACAATTTATCTACATGACGTTTTTTAACGCAAAATACATTTTTAGGATGTCAAGATGCAGGCCAATGCATCAGCCACAATTTTATTGAGATTCTTTTCGCAGATCACGATCAGGTCTTACTTTTTCTGTTATAATTTTATCGACTAGGAAAGCTCATACCTCGCTTGCTTCTAAATAACCGCATCCGTACCTTATGTTACACGTAGAGATACTCCATTCGCTGAAGGAGAATATTGATCTGCGGGATGACTTGAAAAAATTAGTGTTCAAGAGGAGGAGCGTTGTCCTCAAACCCAGGCAAAACGTCTCGCATTCTGTATTACCATTTTTTTACGATGTAACAATGATATTGATGAGTTCTCCGAGCTCTTTGAAAAAGATGCTTAGAATTTAGTTTCTATTTTTGTCTCTTTGTTAGGGGGAAGTACATTTCGTTGATCTTCGATATCTTGTTATTTCTGTTTAGGGTATACTTGGTGCGTTCGAAGATGGTCTGAAGGGCGGGGTCCATGAACACTGCTAGAAGGGCCTGCAGTTTGGAGCGAACATATTCGGGGTTGTACACCTTTTTGCTCTCGATCTTATAGTCCATTAGCTTTTTAAAGGAAAACTTCTTGGTCTCTTTCTTTTCTTACTCATACTCCTGCATCAGATCGATGGCCTTTATTTGCTCGACAATGCTGCTGATATTCACTTCGTAGATGGAGTTAAGGAAGGTGAGCTATTTATTGAGATATCCCTCAAGGTAGATGTCGAATATGGACTCTACATACGTCTGCATTAAATGAGATATTTTCTCATCTTCGATAAGTGTCTCACACTCTTTTAACAGCGATCGGCATTCCATATAAAAGAACTAAAGGGCGAGAAGGTAGTCTGCACAACCTTCACAGTTTTTCAGAACTGCATCCACTGTTTATTTAATCTAAATCATCTTTTTCATACTAGTTTTTCGTAAGCATAAGTCACGAGTCTCCTTGAGATAAATTCACTATATTTGGCCAAAATTATGCTGATCTTGTGCCCATTTTTCTATCCTCCGCTTAGAAACTAGCTATATGCGTAGTTGAACCCTCTCCGTAGTAAAAAGAAGAAGTTTTTAACTTCCGCCTCGATGGAGCCCGAATCTATCTTCTGCAGTTTATGGGATTCCTTAAAGGCCTCCTGGTTGTAGTAATCCGATATCTCTTCCATAAGCTAGTATTCCTCGCAGTATGGTAAGGTATTCTTTGTAAACACGAACTTACGTTGACGATAATGATATCTCTTTTGAGGAAACCCTCCTTGAAGTTGGATATAATCTTGGTCTTCAGCTCCATGAACTTGCGCTTGATAAAACTGCGGGCTGTATCATATTTTTAATTAGGCATTTCCTCCAGCAGGCACTTGAACACAAATATCTTGAGGGCTGAATTGCTAAAGTTTTTCTCATCAAGCAGTAGTGTTTTCAACATATCCTCCTACTTCCCGTTCATTATGCTGCTGAAGTCCTCGATTATCTATTTGGTTTGGTTCAGTCTGGTAATCTGGTTCTTCTTTTATTTTAGCACCAGCGTTATCGGATGAATGCGAACTCCCAACCTTTCTCTGTGGATATCGATATTTCGTTGGATTTTTTATCGTTCAATTTCCAACAGCTCTGACTCCTTCTGCCTCTTTTTGTTATTCAACTGATAAACTCCTGCAGTTCGAACTAACTCCTCACGGAGACTGTCCATTCGAGTGTCCAGATCGCTTATACGTTCATCCATTGATTTTTATGCCAACTCTAGATAGTTTTACATCTTCTCGAAAGTGTCTAAATGATGGTATTCGTACTGAATGAGGACCCATTAATCTGGAAGAGAAAGGCCTCTACATTTTCGTACTGCCGAATCTTAGCCAAGCTGTCATTCATTCTGAACTAAGGCTGATGTAATTATGCATATGATTAAATAATTTAAGATTTTGCATTATCGCGTATCACATCAAGGCAGTAGTGGATGGACTAATATTTTAAATTTTCCCACTAACCTTTGAAAAAAAATTGGTAACATGAAACTATTCATAAATATTCACGATTATCAATACAAGTTGAACAAATTAATGTCTTCGATTTGATTTTTGAATACTTCTCTTCGTTTCACAATCAGTGACTTGGTTTTGTTCGTATTTGCTAATCAAATAAAAAACTAAATACAGCCTAAAATTGACTTTACAGATAAGGATTTGATTAAATTATCAATGAAAAAGTTCAGGGTGATTGCTATACGAAAATCCTGAAACTCCAGCCTCAATAGCGAATATTATGCATCCAAAATATGCTCCCGGAATGGTGACTAAATTAAATTACAAATACGCATTGTAGATAATACCCAAACAGAAGTGAGGTCAAGCCAAGAGTAGTCCTCATAACGATGAAATCCATGCACAAAAAACAGCAGTCCAGCAAACAGCAGAAAATATGTTAAAAATATTCCCTTGTATGGTCGCCTGACCTTCTTTAAGGGTTGCGGTTCTCGCGAGCGTTGATCTTGGAATACGTCCCTCTTCTGCTTCAATAAAGTCTCCTTCTCAAACTCTTCTGATTGCATGAAAAAATTAAAATTATAAAGTAACTATCTAATGGAGGCAAATTCTAATAAATGATTAAACTTGATGTAAATATTTGAAAATCAAAACATAATTAAATTGTCGAATCGATAAATACATCAAAGATAATACAAAGATGAGGA
>Ga0302185_10000580_pt1 | contig 28046 bp, 30 predicted proteins | sample II_Bog_E1_1_FD_200231 | JGI IMG/M metagenome (GOLD analysis project Ga0302185, IMG submission 200231) | Peat permafrost microbial communities from Stordalen Mire near Abisko, Sweden - II_Bog_E1_2 | ecosystem: Environmental > Terrestrial > Soil > Wetlands > Peat | place: Sweden: Abisko... | reverse complement strand
AATAGATAAAAATAAAGTGTGGTTGCTATTAATAATATATTTTTATCTATTATCTATGGATGAAGCATCGAATAATAGAAAAAGCATGATAAGTTAAATTACTTTAATTTCACGTCAAAATGATGATGATGGAATTGCTATTGAATTTAAATTAATTTAATAAAATTCAGATTTGAATTTTAACTTTTACCAAGTTGAAAATTGAATCTTTATTTTGAAGATTAATCAATTTCAACATTAAAGATATAATTTTAGTTATTTTTTAATTAAATTTAAATCACTGATTGATTGTCATACGACATACACTTATTTTAATATTCTAAAGAGTTTATATGTTTGGTGATGATCATAAACCTTAGTATGCAATTATTTGTTTCCAATTAGACAAGAATATAATACAATCTGATAAATTATTACGCCTTATCAAAAATGATCAGAATTAACCTCTTTAAAACAATGAATCAGAATTAGATTTCATAAAAATTTCGAACAATATGAACGCAAATAAAGTTGATTCTAAATGTCAAAAATGTAGCCTTTTCTTTGCTAATGAAGCCTTCAATGGCTTTTGCTCTACGTGCTATAAGGAAAGCGAAATGAGCAATGACAAAAAGCATCAAGATAATAAAACATGTGCTTCAAACTAAGACAGAGAAATAATTGAATAGTTTGCTGGATTATCATTAAAAGAGTAAGCAAAAATTGAGCAAAAAGATAAAAAAAGATGCTTTAATTGCAACAAGAAGACTGGCTTGCTTGGAGTATAATGCAAATGCGGATATATATTTTGCAACAGTCATAGAATGCCTGAAGTTCATGAATGCACTTTTAATCACAAAGCTGCACTCAATAAAGAGCTTAAAATTAAATTAAATAAAGTGGATCACGGGAAGATTATCTAAATTTGATTTTTATTGAATTTCACTATCTCTTATCCAATTGTAAAACAATGAATTATACAATTATTATCAATATCAATATCAATACTTAGGCAAATTATTAGAGTCTCATGTATTTGTCTTTTAAATCAAATAAGTAAATGATGAGAAACTCAATATAATCACTATCATTATTGTTATTCTGCATTTTAATATGTAATTATTAGAATAATTTCATTGATCAGAATATTTTAATCAGTGTTTAAAATGTCAATATTTTCTAATCTTATTAGCCCTAATTTAATATAATAAGCATATTGTAATGGTTGTTGCATAATAACCTTCGAAGGGGTCTCTTAAATCCATCAAAAGTTTTATCTCTGGTGGTATTGCAGGCGTAGTTGCCAAAACCATTATCGCTCCCATTGAAAGAATTAAATACCTATTCATCGTAAAACCAACTTCTATCTAGAAAGACCTCAAGTCGAAAATTCACCTATTAACAATGTTTTGCTGATTTCAAACACATCGTCAACAAGCATGGATTTCGCAATCTATGGAGGGGGAATCTCATGAATGTCGTCAGAATTTTTCCCCATGCTGCTATTGTACCCCAATAAAAATGTAGGATTTCTCTGTATTTGATTACCTCAGGACTCGATTTTATAAGAAAGACGGTTCATTAAAACAACAAATTTATCTTTTTCTTTGCGGAGCTAGTGCAGGCATTACTTCGATTACGTTAACAACACCTCTAGAATTTGTTCGAGTTCGTTTGGCAATGGAAAAAGACACATTCACCTATCACAGTAACACTGGGGCTTTTAAAATAATCCTCCAAAGATAAGGAATATTTGGTTTTTATCGTGGATATGGCGCCGCAGTAGCAGGGATCACCATATATCATGGATGTTCTTATTTTGTCTTCACAAAATTAAAAGAATTAGTAAAACAAAAATCACCAAAAAATTATTAGAAGTGGTATATTGATTTTTTAATAGGAGGGATCTCTGCAGTTGGGCAGTTAGTTGCTTATCCCTTTGACGTTATCAGAAAGAGAATGCAAGGTCAAGCATTACTAGTTTAAAAAAAATAGCTCCCAAAACTTAGTAACTATCGATAATTGATTTTGGATATCTATCAAAAAGAAGGTGGATTAATCGGTTTTTACAAAGGAATATCATTAAATATTATCAAGGCACCCCTTTCCCTCGCAACTGTATGGACGGTTAAAAACAATCTTAATAGACTTATGGACAAAAGCTATGATTTTTGATTTTGTTTAAAACTTTTCAATGTAGTAAATGGCAGTCAAATAATCAAACACCAATAATTTACATACCAAAATAAAAAAAAGAGATTTTCTGATATCATTTCTTGTCTAACATGACAACATTAGTTAATATTTTTATCAAATTAATTTATCATCCTTTGTAGATTGTGAAACTTTTACCATCAAATAAATTGCTTAAAATTTTACATAACATATCCTAATGGCTAAAGAACAATAGTTCATTGAGCTCTTTCCAAAATACGATACCGACAAAGACGGATAAATAGATTCCCAGTAGTTCATCAATCTGGTAGGTTAACTTGGAGTTCCTGACTTATATCCGGGATCAGTTTCTAATGTAAATGGTCATGAATTTAGATGATAAGAAAATTAAATTATAACAATCCAGACAAGACAACTCTTTCATTGGAGCAAGCAAAATAATATTTTTTGTCTTTTGAAACAGCCTGCAAGCATGATATTTGGAAAAATAAATATGAATTCTACAACATTGCTGCTGAAATTAGAAGATAATTGAATGAAAATACAGCAGAGTCAGCTGCACCTGCAGCTCCTGGATCAACATATCAAAAATAATAACCAGCCGACAGACCACACCTAGTAACAATAAATGTTTTGATTGGGCCTGCCAAACCAATATATATCTCGCAGGTCGAGATTGAAGTTGAAAAATAGTAAAAACAAGACATTCCAAAGCCATTTATCAAGCTAGTTTTAACATCAAAGACCCCTTAAAGAGCTAAAACTCTGTAAGTACTTTTCAAATAAAATTTTCATGCTTTCTTGAATCTCTTAGGACAAGATATATCTGATTGGAACGATGAACTTCAAAAAATGTTTCATATAAATTCTGTAGTCAATGATACAACCACTACATTCTTCATTACAACCACTAATGAAGATATCATCGATCACATCAAAGTCTTTGCATCATTATTTGAGATGAGCTTTAGTTATGAGCTTATTGCAAAAGGCCACCTTAAGTTTTAATTTGACTACGATTTTGAAAAGTTTTATACAGAAAGTTAGAGCAGTTTTTATGATATCTTCACTAAAAACTGCAAACTATCAATAAACACTAAAGCCATTAATGCTTTCAAGGCCCTGAGGAAATTTTTTATAAAGTCTGAAAGTGGTGTTTTTTCTGATAGTCCCATTGAATCTATCATACCTCTTTCATTTTTGCATCTTGAAGAAGTCGATGCTGATCTAGAGTTTGATAATGCCGAAATAAATGAGCCATATGAACTTGAATCTAAGAATGAAATCATTCACCTTTTAGGAGAAATTGGATGTTTTTTTAGCGAGTTATAGCAAGGAGGAATAAAAATTTATTAGATGATAGAACTATTGGATGAATCTATTAGTATTGAGGGAATTGCTGGAGAGTGGAAAGTTAAAATATTTTTAATTCTTAAAAACTTAAATAAATTATTCTTAAATTTAGCAAAAAAACCTGAGGAGGAAATAAACACTGTTCCAGCTTAATAATTTGTATAGGAAACATATAAGTAAAAATAAGAATGTGTAATTCAACAACCATACCCCATTGAGACGTTTTAGTATCCTAATCCACCTTAAATTATCATGGATCCTATTGTGATTAAATTATAAATATAAATGCCATGTGAAGAAGATGAAGATTCATAAAAGTGAATGATCTAAAATCAATAAATCTATATTCAATATAATATATAAGAGCATGCTCAAATTTATTTGATAAAGTATAAATTATTGTCAAATTGCCTCATAATTATTAGTCAAATATTCCAAAGATTAATATTCTTTACCCAGTCTATATTTTCATGATAAATATAATTTTAATATCTAACCATTTCCCAATCAAACAATTCTATTCTTAACTGAACGAATCATTGTAAATAAATTATTGGTGGCATTTATTTTACCTTTTTTGCCAACATCGATATTATTTTTCAAATCCCTAAGAATAAGTACTATTAAGCGTAATTAAATTAAACAATAAAAAAATAGACATCCTAGACGAAGTAAGAGTTGTTAGCAAAGGAACTGAACTGAATCAAAATTAGAATTTATAGAATTATATATATTAGAAAAATAGAAAGAATGTAAAGCAAGCAGGAACCATCTACAGATGATAATGAATTTGACATCATCTAAGAGCGCAACAGTAAAGCCAATAACACAGTCGTGCGTCGATATGCAAAAAAGAAGTTTCTAGGAAAGGGAGGCTTCGCTAAATGCTATGAAATATAAAATCTGGAAAGCAAAAAAATTGCAGCAATCAAAATAGTTTCAAAGTAAACACTCAAAAAATCAAAAGCTAAGCAGAAAGTATTCAGTATCCTATTTAGCTTATTACTGAGATAAAGATACATAAATCTCTCACACATCGTAACATCATACATTTCGATCACGTCTTTGAAGATAGTGAAAATGTTTACATGGTACTATAACTCTGCCATAATCACACTTTAAACGAAATGATGAAAAAAAGAAAACGAATTTCTGAGCTATAATTACAATACTATCTCTATCACATCGTTCAGGGACTTTTATACATTCACAGTCAAAAAGTCATCCATAGAGAGTAAACATTATTTAATTCAGTCTGAAACTCGGAAACATCATGATTAACTAAGACATGGAAATTAAAATTGGAGACTTTGGACTCGCTGCTAAACTGTAATCTTAAGGAGAGAGAAGAAAAACCATTTGCGGCACACCTAATTATCTTGCCCCTGAAATAGTTAACAATACAGGGCATTCTTATGAGGTCGATATATGGTCTTTGGGAGTTATCATGTATACTCTTTTGTATGGACGGCCACCATTTGAAACTTCAGATGTGAAAAAGACCTACAAAAAGATAAAAGAATGTCAATATACATTTAATGATGCCATCTCTGTGTCCTTTAATGCTAAAAATTTAATTTCTAGAGCTTTAGTACTTGATCCAAGCAAAAGAATAACTCTTGACCAAATTCTTAATCATCCTTTTATGACCAGTAATAAAATTCCTAAACAATTGCCATCTTCCATACTCTCGGAACCACTTTCTAAATCTTTCATTGACCAATACATTACCAACTCTCAAAATCATTCACTAAGTAAATATAATAGCAATACCATTACTAAAACCATAGAACAAAAACCATAAACAGATTTTGAGAGAGCTAAATCTTAAAAAGGTATTAGTTCTCGTCTCTTATGTAAAGAATATTTTTATTTAGTGCGAACAGCTACAGGCTTAAATCGTAATTTGTTTTATAACAAATAAAATCAAAAAGATGAAATGTTTCAATTGAAAAGCAATCCTCAACTCCTCAGCAATAATTACTTCAAACCAGATAGCGCAAAAGGCAATTTAAGACAAAGTCTAAACGGAGTCAACTCAATTTATGTTAAAAAATGGGTAGATTACTCATCAAAATATGGTTTGGGATATCTTCTCTCAGATGGGACGACTGGAATTTATTTTAATGATTCAACAAAAATGATCATAGACTAAGCTGGTCAAAAAGTAGACTATATAAATAACGAATTAGATCCAAATAAAAAATTGGTTTCTTTTTCCATTAGCGACAATATTTCAGACAAAGAGCTAAACAAAAAACTAACTCTAATGCAATATTTCCGTAAATATCTGCAAAGTGGAGGCGAGGAATTAAAATAAAAGAAGGATAAATTGCCATTTGTTTACATCAAAAAATGGGTGAAATCTGACCAAGCTATTTTGTTTCGACTCAACAACAAGATCATTCAAATCAATTTCAATGACAAAAGTCAGATTATCCTCTATACTGAAAAGGATCTTTTGCTTTACTCAAATAATCAAGGCAAAGAAAAACAAATCCTTGAGATCAACTCTCCTGAAATTAAGAAAAACGCTGAGCTTTCCCAAAGACTTTAGCATGTGAAGCTAATGCTTCGTAAAAGTTGCAAAAACAGTGGATGCGAGGATAACTACTAAAACGCATCGCCTCTGCAGTTGTAGGTGATAAATTGATATTTTTAAGTTATAGATGTATCGGCTGAATATTCATATTACTAATAGAATTTCCTATGAGCAATCAAGCAAACTGCCTCAAGTGTATTCTGTTAATCACGAAACCGTAACTCCCTCCGATACCTGCCAATAAGTTTCTGATGGGAACTTTTTGCCTGAAGAAAAGGCCTGCTCCCAAGCCGACTGTCCAGCCAACAAGCGTAAATACACCAATATCAAGAACTGTTTTATTAAGTATGTTATCAATTTTTCTCTGTTTGGCTTCGAGTAGGGCTGCTTCGTTTTCTGCCATAATTACCAATTTTATTATTATAGAGTTTGATACAATTAAAAAATCACTCTCCAATAGAGCCAGCCAAGCAAATTTCCATAAAGGAATTCCACTCGTTAGGATTGTATCTGTGAAGCTCCATGCCTATATTCTTGATCTTCCCTATGATCTTATCCACTAAATCTTTGTGTTGAATCATCTGCTCTTCCTCATATTTGCTCATGTCCACAGTCACCAATATCTTTTCCAAGATATTATAGTAGCTGTAGTGCTCAGATGCGATTTTTTTCCATTCCTAAAATTGTTTCTACAGTTCAAAATAAAGTCTAAATGTTTTAGTATCTATCTGGTGAAGGTTCGGCAAGAAATACTTGCAAAGATTTTTATCATCTTTATCCAAAGATTTAAGAGTGAGGATACAGGGAATAATTAAGAAAATGTTGGCGTCACTGCACTCGACCATTTCTTTGAATTTGTCATATTTCTAGGACATGCTTTAGATCGTTCCTGAAAAATGAAGGAGGTGTCTCTTTTTTTAGCTATCACAAAAATAGTTACCTCCTTTCTCCCATGATTTTTAATATTCCATCAGTAATTCAACGAGATCATTGTTATTTTTAAGCTGAGGATCCACCATTTCAATATTCTTGTCGTATTTTCTAAATAAGGTTCTCAGGCTAGCAAAGGAATTTCTTATCTTTTCCCCCAATATCCTGATAGCTTTTGATTGGTCTTTGGTAATCCTTCTCAGTATGCCCTCAGTTTCAAGAAGAATAGAGTGATCGAGATCATCTCTGCCTTTGCCACAATAGTTAGCAATTTGATTAATTTGACTGATAATTTCACAAAGCTTGGCACGGGTGGAGAGATAATCTTAACAATTTATCAAGATCTTGCCCTTCATCTTTTCCCTAATTTAAACTGAAGTTAAGCATTTTTAGGCCTCAATGGCTTTAGCAATAAGACTCCTCGCCTGAATTTCAATGCCCATTAATTCTAAAACATATAATTTCTCGAATGTGCTCCAGCTGACATCGAACTCAAATAAATTTTCCTTTATCTCAGTTACACTGTTTTCGAGCACTACGTTTACTGTTTCTTGAGTAACTTTTCCATAAAAATCTCTGAGGCAATGTTCTAATTTGAAGAATTCTATCATAAGTCGGCTTCCATGATCTAGTACTTCTTGTGAGAATGAATATTTTTCACCATTAACCCACAGATATGGAAAACCTATATAAAAAGTATAGTACCTTATTGAGCGCTGTCCAATATTTCGGTGAGATACGAAAGTTAACCTTCCTTATATAGGACTTTATAAGCTTGCGAAAAATTAAAGCGATATTCACGACTTACCGTTTTAACCTCGTACGTCTTAATAGAGGTAGAAAATACCTTGCAGAGATGCTCAATGTAATTTAGATATTTTTGGCAGATTTCCTGTCCCTATGGAGTGTCTAAATCGAACTTATCGAAGCTTTTGTGTAGCAGCTGATTGGAACATATAACAGCTTGCTCGAGATGGGTGAATTTCTTAGAGAGTTTGAATTATTAAAGGTCAGAGAGCGGTCGGGAAGGTGCTGTTGAGGCGCGAATATGCGTCGATGATTCGAAGAATTAAAGTTCTGCCAAGTCTAAAAATAAGAGAAAAAGAGAAGAAGGGAAAATAAGATGGAAAGTTGTTACCTGATTTTGAGCCGATAATCTAAATAGTGTCCTGAGTGAGTGATTCCATGCCGATACTTATCTCTAATATAATTATATTGCTAAGCCTTCGATTCAAGAAAAGACGATTAATCTGCAATCCCTAATAAATCTCTTTTAGGACGCTATTGTGGCTGATATCTTGAATTGTGATGTTAATGGCGCATCTTCTCAATATCAATAAGATAAAATAATAGTTTTCGATCGAGCTAGATCTAACAAAATAATTTATCCTTAAATAATTTATCATGATGTTTCTACTTGTCTTTCCTTTGGATTTTTGCTTTAAGTATTCTTTATTTAAGATTAAGTCTTCTCTTTTTAATTTTAGATTAAAGGGGTAGTTTCTGATTGCTTTAATTGTGAGAGAGCTTGGCGACTTTTTATGAAGTTTTTGACGGTTGTCAAGCCTTCCAATGGCTAAATAAAGAGAATTATACTTATCCTTCAATCATCCATCGAATCTTTCCCGCGGTTTCGATTAAAAGATGGAACTTCTATAAAAACTTGTCTTCGCTCTATGATTCAAATTAGTATTAATGATTATGTTTTATAATCTTAATGCTATAGCAATTGCCATTCTTTGTAATATTGGCCTCTCCGACAAAGTTTTCTTCCACTTCATGAGACACTTTTTTAATAAACCAAATTTTATCCTTGTTGACAATTTGGTTAGGAGTAACATGATTATAATAGGTATCGATCCATTTGTATCTGTCCAACGATTGCATTTATATTGGCACAAATATAACTTTCTGATATTTAACTATCTTATTGTTCATCCAGCTGTAGCTGTTATCAAATTCGAAGCTATATAATCCTTTTCTCACAGCCATAATATTCGACGAGTAATCCCCAGATATCTTCTGTTTTTCTATCAACACAGTATGGATTTTCTTTTCGCTGTGAATTTCGCCCAAATAATAAAAACGTATTGTAATATCTTGGCTGGGCACCTATATTCGAAAATATATCAATGAATAATCTTACAAAATTTAGAATGTTCTGGTTTGTGTTTTTCCTTTTTAGATGTGAATAGTTTCTGACATTCCAAGACTATTGAAAGGAGCAATAGAATCTCTTGTTTTTATTACAAAATTCTTGTCCATCGTCTTACTAGTTATCTTCTGGAACCATTCCGATTTTTAAATAATAAAATCTATGAATTTAGCCTTTCCAATTTTGCGACTGATTCTAAAGAAAATGATAAATTCCTAAACGAGAGCAAATCGAGTGGTTTCACTAAGTTGATTATAAGCTTGAATGAATATTTCTGTGGCTTGATACTTTTTATCATGGTGAAATGCATAGAAATAACGAAATACGATATCCATTAGGAGTTGTTGCAGGTTGGGCTTAAACTACATTGTTAATAGGATTTTTATCAAGATTTTTAAGACCTATGCATAGTGCTGCTTTGAGCGAACAAAATATTATAAAGAGGCGTCTTTGTACAAACATTCAAGGTTTTGAACTTGCCTTTGAAATTCAGGTGGAATTATTTCGTTGGTTAACAACACATTCACCAATATTTTGGGTAATGAAAAATTAACAAACATCAATAAATCTTCAGGGTTTATATGCTCGAATGAATGCTTCTTTCGAGAATTTTGTTGGCTTACCATGATACTGAGAGGCTCATCAAGACCATCATTCTTGGATCTACGTACTAAACTGATAATATCCAGCCCAATTAAATCGATATAAGCAATGTATTCCTCGAAACAATTGAAAAGGGCTACCTAATCCTGTTGTATGACGATATCTGTAAGATTAAATTGACCTAATGTTTGAAAAGAAGAAAAAACTTCTGACCAATCGATTAGCATCTTCAATACTGGATAGTGTTCTGGTGACAGTTCTATTTTACTTTCCAGGCACAGTGACATATATGCAATTTTGAGAGTAATGCTGCCAAATGTTCCAGGAAGATATGTTAATACATCATCGATATGTTTATGGAGGATATTTTTTTAGAGAAGGTATCGTTGCCCATATATTTGAAGTAGTTACTCTTGTGGAGATTTGGGCTTTTTTAAAAGCATATCCTGATTATTCATTATCCTTTGGATGTCCTCCATTATTTCCATTTCATCTCGACGCATTTTATAACTCTTATTTATGTTAATGATTCAACATACATACTCATGACATAGTTACAATGTTAATATCATCCAAATTGAATATTATAGAATATAGAATTCAATCACAGAAGAAAGTAGATATAGAAATAGATCATTCTCAAAGATACTTTGAGTCACGCTATTAATAATTCACAAAAAATAAAAAAATAGATCAATTAAGAAAATTGATCAGAATAAGTCATTTAATAATGATACCCTTTACATATCACTCCTTATAATTTGGAAGAAACTCCACTTCATCGTTTATATAATAGAATAAAACACATAGATGCAGCTTGTCGTCTCCAATCATTTCGAAAGGTAACTCGAAGTTCTACCCTTTTTTCTTAAACAGTAACTTCTTTGTTTATAGGTTGACTGTCATAGTTACCACATCGTTTTTCGCATACTTGAAAGACTGTATAAACAGTTATTTACTTTTATGGAATTATTTAGTTCAGTTTTAATATGCGACCAACTACCTCCGTTGCAACTTATCATATAACCACCATGACCAATAGATCCGAAATTAAATCCAAAGTTCTTACTTTCTACAATTTTCTTATGGCACATTCCAATGGCAAGCCAATTGCTGGAGCATTCTTTAATTCTAAAGGCAAAAGTCTTGCTGACCCCCTTTTCAAGTGTAGGATCCATTATAGCGAATTTATACCCGGAATTATTAACTGATTTAATACAGTAATCGGAAATAAGTTTAATATCGGTATGTTTGGCCGATGGTGAAAATTTGAACTGAGTTGGTTTCCAAATGTTCATGTTATTAATGAGTCCTTGCATGTTATTCTGATACTGATTCAATTTGGTGATAACTTACTCCATGCTGCTAGATATTGATCGCTTTATGTTCTCACTCTCTTCATTGAGAGAATCAATTACCTAACTTTCAGTGGTCTACACATAATTCTCAGTTTTGGAAGGAATAATAGCCACAAGTTTCTTTAAAATTAATTTAAGCTACTCTACTGATTTAGAGGTACCGGCGCGAGCAATGGCCTCCTCTATCATTAAGTTGCTGTCGGTGCTTTTGACTATAATTTGCTCGATAGTGGAGTTATAATATCCGTGCAAAGCAAGCTAAATTGTGTCCAGATTGACGGCAATCTCTTGCTTGTACTGCTGGAAAAGCTGTCTATCACAATAACTACTTCATAAGCATTTTTTTTGTTGTTATTGATGATGTCAAGCATAACGTCGATATCAAATTTTGTTGTCTTTACGGTGGTAGTGTGTGAGCGGGCCTAGTTTATGACCATTTTCAGAGGTTTGGTGCTGTATAAACACTATCTTACATATGTTTCTTGTGTTCAGATTCGACGCACGCGCAGCAACAGATCAAATTTTAGAGGCAACTAGTTTCGAGGCAGACCATATTGAGATACTCGTCTGAATGGAGACCTTGTTTGTTGCAACGGAGGTACTGCAGTTGCGATGTGGAATGAGTTTACATTTGATATTGCAAATGAGTATATAGTAATGAAACCATATGACATAAGAATATAATATTGATCGTTGAAAATGATTGGACCCTTAAAACTGAAGGTGCGCAGTTCCAAGCCCGACCCCATCCCAAGTCGCAGGATTAAAACATAAATGAACGAGAACAACAAGAAGATTAGCTTCTATCTCAACAAGACCAAGGTACCGCTTGCTGAAAATAAAAAAATTAACAATGAAAGTTAGAGTCTTGCTCTCAAAAGGAAGCACCCCGCTAAGTCCATAATCTTAAAACAGTCAACAACCACCAAGCTGAATACAGATGTTAAGAACCCTGATAAACTTACTAATGCTCATCACCAAGCCATAGACAATATTTTTGGCCCAACCAAGAAGGACAACACAATTGGTTTAATGACACATACTATCAACAAAAGAGCTAAGGAAGAGAAGGATGGCAATCAAACAAGTCGTTTGGTTGGAGTTGCCCGTTATGCCTTTGAGGACAAGGTAGGAAGCGGAACATTTGGAGTTGTGCACAAGGCGCGTGATAAAAAAACACTTGAGGTGGTAGCCATTAAGCGAGTTTTCCAAGATAAAAAATATAAAAATCGATAGTTGTAAATTTTAAAGAGTTTGAATCACCCAAACGTCCTCAAAATTAAAGACTCCTACTTTACATATTAAGGAGATAAGGAATACCTAAATGTGGTGATGGATTACTATCCCTTCAATCTTTACGAATCTATACAACAATACCGCAACAAGGGTGACATTTCCAGATTAAAACTAAAGGTTTTTGCCTACCAAATGTTTCGAGGACTTCTTTATCTCAGCAGCATAGGAATTGCTCATAGAGATATGAAACCACAAAATGTTTTAGTTAATGACGAGACCTGGAATCTAATAATCTGTGATTTTGGTTCCGCTAAGCGCCTGCAGCCAGATGAACCTAATCTATCTTACATCTGCTCAAGATGCTATAGAGCCCCTGAGTTGATATTTGGAAGCACTAATTACACAACACAAATAGAAATGTGGTCAGCAGGCTGCATATTAGTGGAGATGATAACTTTACAGCCCATTTTTCGTTCTGATAGCAACATTGATCAGTTGGTGGAGATCATTAAGGTGCTAGGCACACCTTCTTACCAAGAAATAATGGAGATGAATCCAGACTGCGATATTGAGAAGTATCAGTTTCCAAAAATTACCCCACGGAGCTGGGAAAAAGTAAATTTTAAAGTTACTTAGATTCTTAAAAGAAAGACATTAGGGGAAGAGTTCTATGATTTGCTCAATTCTGTTATGAAATACAGTCCGGCCCGCAGAATAACTCCATACTAAGCCCTGATGCATCCCTTCTTTAATTAACTACGTGAAGAAGCAGTATATAGTAAGCTGAAGACGGATCATAAGATAATGGATCTATTTGATTTCAAGATCACAAAGGAAGTGAGTGCGGATAAAATAGGTTTCTTAGTGCCGAAATGGTACCACAAATGAAGTGATAGTTTAAATATCATCCTTGATGTGAGTATCACTTGATTTATTGAATTTAATCTGTTGTGGATTGCCCCAATCTTGTTGTTTTATTTAATATTGATTATTATTCAATGCTTTCAAAAGTGATAAAGAACACCTTTGCCACAGGTCACCTCCTTACCTGGGGTCAGACCACTTATGGCTGGGGAAGACCTAACAATGGACACCCATGGACACCAGGAACTGTTGCTAATTTCAATGATATCGAATCCGTATCAACTGGACAGTACCACCTCGGTTTCGTCACCAAGGATCACTCGGTCTACACAGTAGGCCTGTCAGATAACGGTAGACTTGGACAAGGCAATTACAGTCAATCCGGTACCTCCGCACTACCTGGTAAAATATCATTCGGAGACTCAGCAAGCATCACCAGTCTGAGTTGCGGAAGCAGACACACGCTTGCCCTTTCATCAGCTGGAAATGTGTACTCTTGGGGTCATCCAAACACTTTGGGAGTAATCGGTGTTGCTAAAAATGATATTCCTATTCTAATCCCCCCTGAGTCTTTCCAAAACCAAAAGGTAGTCAGAATCCAAGCAGCTCGTGATTTTTCAGTGGCTCTCACCGAACAAAATAAGCTTTACGTTTGGGGTTATGGACTCAGTCGTATTCCTAAGTGGGAACAGCAATCTTTGACTCCTGTAATATCCAGTGAAGTGGAGCAACTCGTGCATAAGAGGCACGCCAAGATTAAAAAATTCTTTGCTATTGGATAATTCATAATTTTGTTGCTGGATAATGGAAGAATTTACTGTCGAGGTTATAATAATGGTGGCATTTTTGGTGCCAGAATGAACCCTCTCATAATTAGCGACAATATTCTCTTCACTTTCTCAAAAATCTATGACGAACTTTTCAAAGGAGAAAAAATAGTTGATTTCGAGGCTTCTTCCAACTCACTTATCTTTAGAACTGAGACTGATAAAATCTTCTATACAGGTATGTTCGTCAAATATCAGCCAACTCCTTTCCCCCTCAACAAGAAAGCCAAAAAAATATTCGCAACCGAGTCCAGCGTTGGAGTCGTGGCAGAGGATGGTAAGATATACTATCTGAACGAAAAACTGATTGATGATAGCGATTTCGTCTGTAAAGATAAAAGGCTATTCATATGTGAGGATGACAACCTCAACTCTGAGATAATCGATATTGGAGGCAGCTATCATCTCAGGTATGCTCTTGTCAAATGATGAACTAATCAGATCGATCATTATAATTATAGATCATTATAGCGTCACAATGTAGTAATTTATAATTAGACTTAAGATCTCTATTTGTACAATATTAATGCCTTCATTGTATAAGAGAATTAACTATCATTTTGTAATAACTTCGTTCGAAGCTGATAATTATAAGCTTTTTAACATTTTTGACTATCCAAGACTCTTAGTTTAATGATTATGATAATCTAATTAATTCCTCAGTTGTAACATGGAGGACGACTCATATTCAACTAAAGCAGCCCAATTCATGAAAGAGGCAGGCAAAAAACTAAAAGGTATCCTTTTATTCATTCAGGATCTTTCTTCGGCAATCTTATGTCCAATCAAAGCGAACGCGCAGAGTAGGCTATCGAATTGTTTAAGCAGGCAGCAACAAACTACAAACTTGCCAAAAGGTGGGATGATGCCGCTAGAGCTTATCTCGAGTGTGTTGAGTGCGATCGACTCTGCAAAGGAGGACAAGCAGCTGATTTTTACCAAGAGGCAGCAAATGTAAAGGAAAAAGTCAACAGTGCAGGTAGACATGAGTAAATTCAGAGTGCATAAAATTTTTATAAAATGCCATCCAGCTTTATATTTCGTCTGGTCGGATGGGAAACGTGGCCAAGATAGAAAAGAGAATCGCGTAGACATATGAGAAAGATGGATAGTTCACTCTAGCCATCAAATACTACAATTTGGCAGCTGATCATTACAGTTTGGAACAAAATCAAGTCAGTAGTTACAACACTTGCGTTCTTAAAGTGGTGGATATTGGTATTTATGCTGCCGCTCCTGACTATGGAGAGCTCATCAAAGTAAATATAGTACAAAATAGATCCTTGAAACAGTCGCTGATAAATACATGCAGAACAAACTGACAGCTCCCAGTGCGAAAGAGCTGTATTTCAAATCAGTTTTGTTATTTTTGGCTAACGACGATGCAATCGGAGCTAATCAAGCTCTGCAAAGATACTTAAACAATGACCCCACATTTTTCCAAACGAGGCAGCAGAAATTCGTGCAAGCATTGATAACAAGTGTAAAGAATCAGGATCTGAGTCTTTTTTCTAATGAGTGGTAAACCTTCTAATATTCAGTTATAAGTTCAACGAAATTATTCCATTTGACAAATGGAAAACCACCATCCTGACCAAGATTAAATCTTATATTCCAGAGGAAGGCGCTGCGGCAGTGCAAAAGTAACAGACAGAAGAAGAGAATATTTAGTTGTGATCGATGAATAACATGATGATTTAAGCTATCCACAAAAATATTATGGAGAGTTATTCGCTTAATTCTTTTGAAATCATTATAAATAGTAGACAAGTTAGCTCATTCCTAACTTAAAAAATTCATGACTTGTAATAACATGGTAGTTGCAAATATGTAATAATTTTTAGATCCAAAATATTGATAAAATTAAGAATATAAGATTGGATCAAGGCAAGTAGGACACGAAATAACAAGTCCAGAAGACAATCACTCCTATATATTTTATTACTCAAAAAAAATGAAGTTTTTTTTTATTGATTAATTTATATATTCGGTGAATTTAAGAGTTTACGAATTTTGATTCATTCTCATAATAATTTAAGTTCGATTTCCGCAATTTAGAAAATGAGTAACGGAAAAATTTAAGATGAAAGTTCCACAATCTTCCAGCCTATTAAAGAGGGAATTGTGAGTCAAATTATTAACGACTCTATCTATCTCGACAGCTTTTTCTGGATGAACTAAAATAAACGTCGGCAAATCTAAGTAGTAATGACAAGTAAGTATATAGCTTTATGTTAAAAAGGAAAATATAATAGCATATTTCACTGCTATATTGAACTCTCATTCGACCTTAAATTCTAAATTGTTTATCAAGGAGGGCTCACCTCCTCCGCTGTGCCCAACGCCATCTTTCATCAAATTATTGGATTTAAATTATACAAGCAAGGATCTCCATCCGTTTTTTTATAAATATGTTCTTTAAATTTAATCGATTTATGGATCAAATACTTGACTCGCTCCTTAAATCAATATGGTTTTCATCAGATGTATAGGCCAGTTAAAAAATTGGGAGAAGGAGCATTTGCTACAGTATTTTAAGTCGAAAGACTCACAGATAAAAAACATTTTGCAGTCAAAGCATTTTCTAAACATAACACAGTTAATTCCTAAAATGCTAGAGAGCGTCTTACCATCTTAAATGAAATTAGCATGATGCGTCGCTTTGATAACCCAAACATCATTAAACTCTATGGAGTTTATGAATCTGAAAACTCACTCTATCTAATTCAAGAGCTACTAAATGAAGGTCATCTGCATACTCGCATAAATTCGCGAGAAGCACAGTTCACGATGGCTGAAATTAGATAATTTATGATAGGCATGGCTAAAGCTTTAAAAGATATTCACTAAAACAGAATAATGCATCGTGACATAAAACCATAAAATGTTATGATGCGTAATGAGAATACATTGGAACCAGTCATTGTTGACTTTGGATTGGCTGAAAATGTGGATTCTGATGATTATATCTTTTACAAATGCGGAACACCAGGATTTGTTGCTCCATAGATTATCACTCTTTAAAAAGGAAGTAGAATAGAACCTGCTTGTGATATTTTCTCAGTTGGAGTTATCTTTCACATTTTACTGACAAAAAGACCTCTTTTCAAGGGAAAAATACTTTAATAGGTTTATGAACACAACCGAATCATGAAATTTAATATAAACTCTCCTGCTTATCTTAAAATAGATCCTCAAGCATATGATTTACTGCAAAAGATGTTGAAAATTGATCCTAAGAAAAGAATATCTGCCAAGTAAATGCTATAACACCCATTTTTATTCGGATGGGAAATGGAAAATGAGCGTGATGAGAAGGATTTGATCTCAACAATAGCCAGCAAAAAAAGAATTTCCCAGAATATAATCTTGGATATCTGATATATCATCTTATTCTTTACTGATATAGTATGTTCTAGTAAATGGCAATTTATAATTGAGGATAAAGAATTTATATGTTAAAACATAGGTGCCCTTATAATTTTATGAGTCAATTTGTCGATTCAATCCAATTTTATTCATTAATTATTGTAGATAATCAATACAGTTTGTTCCTCACTTACATCTGCATTTCGACGTGAGACATGTCTTCGCGAGGCGTTTCTCCTGATAGGAACATAACCATCATAAAAAAGGCCCTAAAATTTCTGTGAAATTATCCTGTGGATTTAACCAATGCTTTCCAGTTTTGTGGGTTTTCGTTAATATTGTATTTGGCCAATTCTAAACCAATTTCTTTGAGCTCAGAGTTTAGGCATGCCACTAGTTCTTGAAGCGCGGGGACATTGCCTACTTCATCTCGAATAGGTATTAGCTTCTGCTCTGCTTTTTTGAGAATTAAAAAGGCAAACAAAACGCTGTTAGTATCATTGGATTTTATGAGATCCACGGCAATATGTAAGCCTCGAGTCGCTTCGCCATGCTATTTCAGAAAAAGATTCTTTAGGGTAGAATTGGAGGATTCTAGGCGTCCAGGAGAATCATTTTTATTTCCATAGCTTGGGTTTCTCTTGATGGTTGTACCAAATTGAGAATTATTGGAGGTTGAGTTAGTTTATGAACTTTTCTTTTTCATAAATCCCTGTGATCCTTGAGAAGGGCCGACAACATTTTGTTCTGAGTGAATTCTGTCCTCTTAAGCATTGGTCGATAAACTACTTTATGTTGTGCTTTCTGGACTTTTTTTATTGTTTGCGCCATCGCTATATTTAATGGATTCAGTGAGTTTCAAATCTTGGGAAGAAAAACCGCTATCAAGAGAGAGGCACTCCTGTCTGTTTCCGATTAGCTTACCTTCGTTTGTGATATTTATTTGCAACAGCTGCATCCATTCTATCCTCTTCGTTGGATCTTTTGTTAATAACTTTTTGAGCAATTTTTTAGTTTACTAAGACACTTGCTCTTTGGTCGGAAATTACAATTCAGTCTCCTTTAGAACTTCAATCAATTTAGGAATTGTGGTGGATTCGAATGGGCAAAATCCATACAAAGTTTAAAAAAGAACAACACCTAAGGACCAGATATCGGCCTTGGTGCTATATACTTCTCCTCTTAAAATTTAAGGTGCCATGTAGATAGGTGATCCCAACATTGTTTTCGTCATGTTTGCTTTTTCCAAACTTTTACAGAATCCAAAATCCCCTAGTTTTACGACTCCTGAACTGAAGAAGATGTTATCAGGCTTAAGATCTCTGTGCATAATGTTATATTTGTTGAGCACTTGAAAAGCATCGATAATTTGTTTAAATATAAGAAGTGCCCGTTTTTCAGGAAGAGCTCTTTCCTTTCGAAGAAGTGACTCGAGAGTGCCTCCATTACAGAATTAGTAGACAAAATAAAAGTTGTTCGGAGTCTTAAGCATATCGATGTACTTGATGATGTGTTAATTTTTCTCAATGTTGGTGAGTATGTTGATTTCGTTGACAGTGCACTCCTCCAGCTTCTTGTTCTCTTTGAAGCGTCTGACTTAAATAACCTTGACTGCGTATTACTTATTGTCGTTCTTGTTAATAGCCCTATAGACCTTGCCGTAGGCACCTTCACCAATAATCTCATAGAGTGTGTAATTTTAGATTATTCTCACCATCACAATAGTTTAATATTATTAAACAATCAACGCATCAGTTGAAGGATGCACACATCCGGTAACGATTAATAATTAATTATTGTTTATTAAATTAAATATTTAATATTCTCCACAATCTTCATGGCTGATATTCAAGTACTTTATTTTTCACTCAGCAACAAAGGGGATTCCAAAAGCAGGATAATGTCTTCTTGAACAGCAAAAAATTGGTGGCAAAGAAGACCCACTCAGGTGTCAGATACTACAAACATATCGGTCTTAACTTCAAGACCCCTAAGGAAGCCATGGATGGCACATATATCGATAAGAAGTGTCCCTTCACCAGTGGACTCACCATCCGCGGAAAGATACTCAAGGGCATTGTGATCAGCACCAAGATGCAGAGAACCATCGTTGTCAGAAGAGATTATCTGCACTATGTGCCTAAATACAATCGTTACGAGAAAAGACACCGCAATATCCCAGCCCATATCTCCCCTGCCTTCTCAGTCAAGTAGGGCGATATTGTTCTCATTGGAGAGTGCAGACCCATCAGCAAGACTGTGAGCTTTAACGTGCTCAAGGTCACCCCCCACGAGGTTGTCGGCAACGTCAGGAAACAGTTCATGCTCTTCTGATCCTGTCCCATATTTAGCTCAATCGAATATTTTTATATGTAGAGTTGGTTATGCTAGCCAGATTCAGAAAGAATACGATAAATTTTTTAAAACTTAAAATATGGTAAAACGATGAATGCTTCTATTACATTATAATTAGATTGATTATTATTCTAAAAGTCAATATTAATTATTGCTTGTATACTCAGGTTTATATTATTTCAAATTAGTATATAACATTTTTTTTGTATTTTCTCGAGGAAAGAAAAGGAATTGATAAAAATCAAGAAAGAGTAGTTAAGAATTGAATATTTAAGACTTTTATCATGTTGCAAAAATATTGGTTGGTAAATATATAGGAATCTGTTTAATATAACAATAAATAAATATATCAAAATTATAGATAATTCCCAATCTTAACATAAAGACGAGCAGAAATATTTTGAGATATTAATTAATATTAAATAAAATATTAATATTTTTTAGTTACCATTTACCATGAAGTACATTGTTGCAGAGCAGGAACTATAAATTCCAGAGGGAGTCACAGTAGATGTCAAGGCCCGTTAAGTAGTCGTGAAGGGAAAGCTCGGTACCCTAAAAAAATCCTTCAAACACATCCCCATCGATATCCGCAAGGATGCCTCAACTAAAACTAAGGTTCCTGCCCTTAAGTTCCGCATGTGGTTGCAAAAGAAGAAGAGAAACGCTGTCCTCGGCACCATCCGCAGCACTATTCGCAACATGATAACCGGTGTATCCGTTGGCTATAAATTCAAGATGGTATTGGCTTACGCCCATTTCCCCATTGTTGTGAACGTCATTGAAAACGGAAAAGTAAACACTTCTTTATTCAGGCAGCTGAAATTAAGAATTTCCTTGGATTCAAGATGAACAAGAGAATTGATGCTCCCGAGGGAGTAATCATCAGCAAGAAGGAGGAGGAGAAGAACAACATTGTTATACAAGGTATTAACCTGGAAGATGTGTCCCAAGTCTGCGCAAGAATCCAGCAATCTACTGTTATTCAAGATAAGGATTTGCGATCCTTCCTCGACGGAATCTACGTACAAGATGCTAGACTCGAATTCGCTGATTGAGCAATTGATCTATTTAAACAAATTAGCCATAATACACAACATTTAATAGGTACATTGAAAGATATGGATGAATGGATATCATTATGTCAGAAGATGTTAATTGTCGATTCGTTTACCTTTGAAAGCACCTCGAACAGTCTGCTGTCTCCTCGCTCGCGTGCAATAGATCCATCAGAAGGATTCTTAAAGAACTTGTTCAAATGTTCGTACATCTTTGCGTACTCGGCTAATTTTTTGTTTGCTTCCTCTCTGTCTCGAATTGCCTTTTCTAAGCGACGGTTTAGGGCTTCAATTTGATTGTCTCGGCTTTCTTCAATCTCAGCAATAGTCTTATTTTGCTGAGCCTGCAATTTATCGATTTTGCTCTTTAGATTTGTAGATAGATCATTCATTTCTTGAGAATGATTGTTTTGCTCATTGCTGAGATCACTCTCGAGAATAGCAATATTTTTTTTGAGAGATTAGATTTATAAGTTTAAAAATTTGATTTGGTCTCCAGAATGATCAGCATGCCTTTCCAATTTTTAGGTGAGTTCCTCTATTGAAGTTTCAAGTTCTTTATTTCTTTTGGTGAGGCTTGAAATTTAGTTATAACTCTCTTTTTTAAATTATTAGAAAGCCTTGCTTAAACTGGATAGATCCTGTTGTGAGTCACTCAGCTCTCTTTTGGTTTTGTCAAGCTTGATGCTGATTTCTTAAATTATTCTTTGCTGTTCTTTGCTGTGAATGTTATTCTCTGCTCGGGTTTTGTCAAGCTAATTCTGTTTCGACTTGAGTTCGCTTTAGATATCGTTAACAGTCTTATTGAGTTTGTTGACGCGTTAAAGGTAGCTATCACTATCTCTGAGAAGTTTATTTGACAAGAAATTGACTCTATCATTGAGCTAATGATTATCTTGGGTATGCTTTTCTTTCTATACTTAATTCTTGTTTTTGAGAGTATCAATTTATGCTCTGAATGCTAGTTCTCTCTCCTCCTCCTGAGCCTTCTGCTCTTGTTTTTCCCGAATAAGATTCTGAATTTATTGATTTTTATCCCTCACTAACCAGTTAAGTTTGTCAATTTCAGCGAATAAAGTTTTTATTTCTTCAACATGGCCTGACATTAGTTCATTGGCATCTTTCTTCTGCATGTCCTTATATTTAACTTCAATATTAACGACCTCCGATCTGTTTAACTCTTCAAGCTTTAAGATTTTCTCTCGAAGTGATCCATTCTCGAGCAACAAGTTCTTCACCTCTTGCTCATAACGATTTTTTAAATTTTTATTTTCAGCCAGCTGATTTTAAAATTCATTGTGCTTGTAATCATTAGCTGCTTTTAGTTTGCTGATTTCATCCTCTAATAATAGAATTTGGGAGGTATAATTTTTCTTGAGAGTTTCAATTTCCACATATTTTTCAGTAGATTGCTTCTCCTTTGTGTACTCAAGCTCACGCTCCATTTAGTGGCTCGTACGTGTCATCAAATTTTTAAGTTTGTTCCTCTACTCCTCGAACTTGATTTAACTTCCTTCCTTTTAATTTAGCAAATTATTATAGCTGATACTAAGCATGTCAATCTCCTTAACCTTGTCCTCAAGCATGAACTATAGTTTTTGTATATGAGCTTCATATAGTTTGTTACTCTAGAGTCTCTCTTTCTTTAGAATATCGATCTAAATAGCTAAACTTCTGTTCATTTAATCGAGTTGAGCGTTTTTGATGGCATCTCTTTACTGCAATTGTAGTGTATTTCCTTTGAGTCTTTCGAGTTCATACCTCCTTTCATTTAACTATCTTGCTAATTGATCGTTGTCCTGGGCAAGGATGCTGTTCTGCTTCGCCAAACCATCACATCTTGCTTCTAACTCTTAAGTTTTTCTGAGCTTGATCTGCAGCAAACTTATCTCATCAATCAATCTCCTGTTGTCCGACTCAGATCGTAGAGCATTTTTGAGGTTGATTTCATCTTCAATGAGCTCTCTCTAAATTTTAGGAGGTGAGCGTCGATAAGAGGCTTGCAAAGATTGCAGAGGTGACTCTCGATAATAGGACATGGCAGTTAATTTAAAAATTAAATATACACCAAAACTAATTTAAAATGGTTTGAGTTTAAAATTGTAGCAACTCATTTATTCGAGTCTTTTTATCATAAAAAAGGATAGATAAATAATTTATATTTTACTTTCAGAACTAATTAATTTTAAAATATACTGTCAAGCGACAATGAATATTGAGATCAATCTAACTCAAATTCTTTTCAACCATTTCTTTTTATTATCGTTCTCTTTCTTCACTGGCGCCGTCATTGCCTCAGGTTTCTCTTCTTCCATCATCTCGCTTTTACCTTTTGAAACGCCCTAATTTATACATCAATTTACGTTTTCCAATGATTTTAATTATTTAGGCGTGGCGTATAGCTCCGTTAGGAGTTTGGCGTGTTTAGCGTATTACTGGTAATTTTCCATAAACAGTTTGCCTGCCTATTCGTTTAACGCACTTTAGGGGAAAGGTACAATTAGCAAACATTTTATTACTTCTAGGATGTTGTAGATCGACCAGGCCGCAGGATTCCAATCCTTTTTTAATGTATTAACACAAATTTATCCTTTTTCGGAAACGTTGGGATGGAAAATTTTAGTTATGAAATACCCTTAATCGAACAATTTCATACCTTTTGGAGGATTATTTGGGAAGTCGTTTTCGACTGCGAGTTTGCATCTAAAAATTCCTCCCTCATATGGTGTTCCTATGGGTCCTTATATTTCTGCTTGAACGTCAGTGATATCGGCTTAATTGATGATCATGCGGACACCTATCCTTGATAGATTATCTCTTACCAGTTGGAGTTTTCTTTTGGCATTCCTGAACCTGCTTGGCCAACATTATGATAATTTTAGGGTTCATAACTTTTCTATAGTTCAAACAATATAATAAGACCAACCGTTTTTAGAGCTAAATATCACAAACTAGCTCTTTTCACTCATCATTTATTTATATCTCTGATTGTTTTACAAAGGATTCAGCCTAAGATAATATCAAATATATCGAATTTGAGTGGACGATCAAGAGGTTTCATAATTGTTTAAGAATAATAATTTGTCAATACCATTGTTGATTACCAAAAGATATTTTTAAGAACATATTTCTTACAGTCTGTCTGTATTCATATTGATACTTCGGAGATATTTATGGACAAAAAAATTATTACAATATTTAATCAATTTTTAGAGTCAGGCTAATTACATACTAATATCCATGAATTACTTTGACAAATCATCGATCTCTCGATGATAAGCGCTCCTGATAAAATTGGGACGCCTTTTAACTTATTTCAGGACTATTTTTTGTTTGAATTACAAGAATAAATGATTATGTTTATAGATCATTATCCACTCGGATTGTTCTATAATGCAAATATGAATAAATCTTAAGAATAATTGCTCTCCATCAACTCATTTAGGCAAATAATTATTATAAAGCTAATAAATTAACTCATAAGTACCATTGATGGCCATTATTGAAGAAAAATCAGCTAGCAAAGTTGAATATCTATTTAACTTGAAACTCAATAGATACAAAAACTCTTCCTTGCCATCCGCATTTCAAAATTAATAAAACTCAGGCATAAAGAGAATCCGAACACAATTCATATAAGATAATCGCACTAGACAAATTAAATGGAAGAAAGGCTTGAATTTTATTAGAACCAATTCAAGCTGTCAGCACAAGAACTCACTATTCACTGCAGTTGGAATTAATAAAGAAGAGATCATGAGCTGTATAAACAAATAAATTAAATCCAAAAATAATCATCAAAGTTTCGATAAATTTTTTGGCAAGAAGGAACCCATTTTCAAAAATGGTTTTAGTTCAATTGTAATAAAGAAAAAATAGTAAACAGAGTTTGCTGATTTATCCAAGTTAGCCATCAAAATGGCATCAATCAAAAAAATAGAGGCTCAATAAGACTACGAGGAAAAGAATGTTTAAGAGAGAAGAAAAAAGCTGAAATATCTTTAAAGGTTTATGATTGCTAAATTTAATGATAAGTTCAAAAAGATGAAGCCAAGCGAAGAAACTTAAAACTAAAAAAGTATACTATTTCAAATTAATCAGCTGCGCCAACAAAAGCTGGAAGAAAAGGATGCATATATTAAAAGGAAGAATTTCAAAAGCGAACCAAAACATAACCCTAATTTAAAACCTTGGGAATAAAATGAATAAGTTTACCTGATGCACAAGTTAAAGGCATACAAGCCATTTTTAAAGAAGGAATATGACGGCGAAAATGATTTTGATTTAATATTAAACTGATGTCAATCAATAAAATACTATACAGCTCCATTATTGACTTGAGTATGGTCAAAAAGTATAAAAAATGAAAGTTTGTTTTTATTCAAACATAATGAAGCAATCTCTTTCTCTTATCATTATAAATATATTAAATTTCTCGAGATATTTGTATGAGTAGTATTCATTTGATGCTTAAAATGTAAATTATGATCTATCATGAGTTTGTTCTATTTATATATTTTCTGAGAATATATTTTAAAAATCAGATAAAATATTAATTTTCCCATTTAGCTATGTATTGTCAAATCTCCTATTTCATTAATAAGGATGCAGCTGATTTTATCTTATTCAACTTCAATTTTTTATTATATTAAGGAAAAATATTAATTGCAAATATGATTTGGTGTTGTCCTACTCAGCAAGTCGATGAAGAATAAAAGCACATGATCTATCTGAGCCAGATAAACAAATCAAATGACTTGCGAAATTATTCAACCCCAAGTTTAAATCTTACCTCCACTACCAATCAAAAGCAAACTCATTCCTATAATGTGCTGCCTTCTTATAACTCAATAGGCTCTCCAAAAGCTTATTAGTATGCAAAAGTTCAGGACCAACTCAACATTAGCAGATCCCGCAATCTTGGATTTCGAAATCATTTATAAGTAAGAAGAATATCAGTTTGGACGCAGGTTTCGGAGCTGAGTGAAAAATCCTAAACTCTACGAAGGAATTATATAAATAAAAAAGGGGAAGTTTAAGGGTTAAAAGAGGAGATTGATCGATATTTTTGAAGATAGATTGATTTATCTTATAATTTATCCTTTAATACGACTATTTAAATGTGAATGCTTCTCAACAAGTTAAACTTGTCCTATGGGTATATTAGCAGTGTTTTATATTAAATAGTTGAGTTAATTTTTAAGATAATGATATATAAAATATTAACTTTTTATATATTAAGCTTTATCTTAAATTAAAAGATGTCTTTCTATAATATTAATTTGGATCTAATTTAATGAAAAATGTTATTATGTTCACGATGAGTCTAAAAAATAGCTTTTTATTCAGTACTTGTATAAATACTAATAATGTTCTTACTATTAATCAAATAGTGCTCTTTTACTAATAAAATTGATGTGAGTTAGATGGTATATATATATTTTGTATTCCGATGGGCCCTCAACCATCCAAATAAACGGATCGTTCTCCAGTTAATCTAACTTTCTATCAATGTCGGGATTTACTGAGTGAAATTTCATAGCTTTTTTAGTATTTCAAGCCTTAGCTAGAAACAATAGATACGAACTTATGCTCGATTTGAAGATCGATCATTCTTCCTTTAAATACTTACAGAAAGATTGGAAAAAATCAAATATAAAGGGAACTGTTAAAGCGTATTCACCAAAATCAGCTAATGATAATGCTGCCGAAGCCATATTAATGGACATGGAACAAATATATAAAATATGTGTGCTCTTGAGGCATTTTCGTAAAGAACATAGTATTATTCTCTTTAAGTAGCAAACGATACTCCAACTCCCACTCCTAATAAACTTGAGGAGTCATAGTAAAATCAATGTTGTATCTGCTGTGAGAGAAAAACTGCTACAGTACTTCCATGTAGTGTAAATTTAAGCATATAAAGCATTCATTTTGTGCTAACTGCACTTCACAATACATCATAGAACAGTAGTAGCGCAAATGTCCTTTATGTCGGATGGAATTTACAGGCAACAAGGAAGCAGTCAAAAAAACCTTCTACGAAATTATTGAATAATAAAAATTAGTTTATGATGAAGCACGAGCCATAATTTTGGATCACTTAAAAAAATACAATTCTAAGATTGTTGAACATCTCAAACGGCAGATTGTTTTGATTACTGACAATCACGAGTGAGTCAATCTATACAATTAACTGATATTTCGCACTTTATAATAATCATTCCCTGCATAATTTGATCGGACTACTATGCCCTTAATATTTACGATGCTTATTAATTAATTTATGTTGAAGAAAAACATATGTCGCAAATTGGGTTTGACAATAATAACCAGAAATAAGTAAAAACAAAAGTAAATTATTAAATCATTATTATCTGGAAATGAGTTTGTTGTATTTCTTAGGATATATTTTATATTTTATATATGCCTTCGCGTCTATCTCCACCATTTTCGCTGTTCGCAAATGGCACGAAACCTATCCTTACAAAACAGCTCTCCCCATATTTTACTAGCCTTATTTCATCTGCCATTTTATTTTTTGAGCTGTTTACTCATCATCATTCTTCTTTTATTTATACAAACTTAAAGGTAAATCAATTGTGCCAAGTTCTAAACATTCTACTCCAACACATTTCCAAATTCTCAAAGGAACAAAATCACCAATTTTTGATATTTTTACGGCAAATTTCACTCCCCCATTTGCTTCAGCCGTCAGCAAATCCTGATAACTGATAGGAATCGTTCTAATGGCTCTTTATTCTTTTTCATTGCTTATATTTTTGAAAGGCAAGCTTAAAGCAGGTCTTTATATGAGCTAAAGTTGTAAGAGTGTTTATACTTTAAGCGCTGGATTCATAGCAATGGAGAGGTGAGTAATCTTAATAATTGTCGGTCCACATCCAAAACCTCCTGGTGGATTTACAAAACTGGTTTAATGTGTGAAATGAAGAGAATTTTAATGAGATTTCGCTTTATAAAATGTCTTTGCATGAAATCTTTCTGGTTGTAGTAATTCTACTGGGGTAGTATTTTGACCATCTTGAATTTGGTTTTCCATAATTGAGTTATGACTTAATTTGTAAAAATTAATTTTTTCTGTTTTGGTGAACGATTGTTTTGAGTTGCGTCTAATTATAATTGAATCTGTCTTTTCTTGGCAAACAGAAATATGCTCAGAAGGTTGAGATACATAAACCTTTCTTTCTGGTTTTTATCTTTTAATGACAGAATTATTCAATT